>Ga0180430_10000024_pt1 | contig 190112 bp, 201 predicted proteins | sample SS_ome_9_FD_132999 | JGI IMG/M metagenome (GOLD analysis project Ga0180430, IMG submission 132999) | Hypersaline lake sediment archaeal communities from the Salton Sea, California, USA - SS_1_S_2 metaG | ecosystem: Environmental > Aquatic > Non-marine Saline and Alkaline > Hypersaline >...
CAGTTCAATTGGATTTTGAAATTGAAAAAGAGACTTTCGAAGCTATCAAAATCAACTCAAAAAACCTCAAATTCATTTCAGAAGAGAGAATTAGAGAAGAACTAGAGAAAACCATTTTGTCTCCAAAACCGGCTCGAGGAATTGAGCTTTTAATAGAAGCTGGTTTGATGGATTTGATTATTCCAGAAATTAAAGAAACAATTGATGTTAGGCAAAATCATCACCACTATCATGGTCCATACAATACGGTTTTCAAGCATATGTTGGCGAGCTTAGAGAAATGTCCTTCCAAGAAGCTAGAAGTGCGTTTGGCTGCTTTTTTTCATGACATTGGAAAACCTGGGACCAAAGAAGGGGAGGGAATCAAGGCTTCTTTTCACAATCATGAATATCTAGGGGAGAGAATTGTGAGAAAAATCATGAAACGTTTGAAATTTCCTCGAGAAGTTATCGACAAAACCACTCTTTTGGTTAGAAATCACATGTTTTATTATAATGTGGATGAAGTGGGAGAATCAGGAGTTCGAAAAGTCATTCGAAAAGTTGGCTTAGAGAATATCAAGGACTTGATCGACGTTCGAATTGCTGATCGGTTGGGGTCTGGCGTTCCCAAAGCGGTTCCTTATAAATTGCGTCATTTCAAATTCATGGTGGACAAGGTCAGCTCTGACCCAGTTTCTGTCAAGCAATTGAAAATAAACGGACAAGATTTAATGGAGAAGTTGAAAATTAAACCCGGTCCTCAAATCGGGGCAATTCTGGACGCTCTTTTGGCGGAAGTCATTGAAAAACCAGAGCTTAACAAAAAAGAAATTTTACTTAAAGAGGCGGAGAAGTTGGCCAAAATGGACTTAAAAGAAATTCGCAAAAAAGCCAAGAGTAAAATCAAAGAAACCCAAAAACAAGAAGAGAAAAAAATGAAGGATAAGCACTGGGTTAAATAAAGGCTGGAAACATTCAACATCCAACAACCAACATTCATTCAATGATCAATTTAAAAATTTCGAAAGTTGAAAATTAAATGGCTCCAAGATTGACTTTTGCTATTATTTGGCTATATTAAATAGACAAACAAAACCTTTTTAGTTGCTTGATGAATAAAATTTTATTAGGGACCGTAGCTCAGCGGTAGCCCAGCAAGCTTGCTGGGCATAATCGAAAATTTAATTAAGGTTGGCATGTTTTATGTTTATGTTTTATTAAGCGCAAGAGATAATAATTTTTATATTGGATACACAAGCAATCTTGAAAAGCGTATTGCTCAACACAAAGAAGGCAAAGTTAAATCTACAAGCAGAAGACTGCCAATGAAGTTGATTTATTTTGAAAGCTATATTAAAAAAGAAGACGCCGAAAGAAATGAGAAATATTACAAAACCACAAAAGGTAGAGAGGATTTGAGAAAAAAATTAAAAACCATACTAGGGACCGTAGCTCAGCGGTAGAGCAGTCGACTCATAATCGATTGGTCGCAGGTTCGAATCCTGCCGGTCCCACAAAAATGACGTAGTCATTTTTGTGGTGCCGGCAGGATTCGAAAGACGGAAGCGCTACATTGCGAGCTGGCGAGCAATTAAAGAGAGTGCGCTGAGTCTGGGCAGAAGCCACTTAACGAAAATAAGCCGTTAGGCGCATTTTGAGTTTAGTGAGCTGTCGCCGAATCCCTCAGGGCAATGCACATTTGTGGTGCCGGCAGGATTCGAAAGTCGCAGGAAATAAAATAAATTTTATATAAACCAAATTCTTTAACAATCAGGAGGAGGAACATGAAAGTCTTAACTGTTATTTTTTTAGTGGAAACCCCGGTTTTAGTAAGTGTTGCTACTCTCCTTTTGCTGGGACTTGTTGTTTATTCTATTTATTTATTGTCCACTAATAAAAACAGGTGGTTTGCTATTTTGGGTTTTTTGTTGGGTGTGCCTCTACTTTTTTTTGTTTCTTTTTGGATTGGAGAAAATCACTTTTTGTTTGATATACAAAAAAAGATCGCTCTAACCAATAGAACTCAGGATTACAAAGGAGTCATAAAGGTAGGAGCTGTTCTCTATTGTGATAAAAAAAGTGGAAAAATTAAGAGGCTTGAGTTTGAAGAGTGAATATTTTAAAAAATTTAAAACCGACTGGTGAATCACTTGTCGGTTTTAAAGTTGCTTTTTTGACTTAAATTTGTTTAAATATAAATAACTATTTCGAATCATTTTTACAGAGGGAGTTTTTTGAAGCTCTCATTTTTTAAATAAAAAAATAAACAAAACAAAAAAATGGAACAAGCCGGATCGAGTGATTTTTTGAAAAAACATCATTATTTTAATAATGATTTATCGAAAGGATTCAAGTGTCTTTTGACTAATCGAATGGTGACTAATTTTGCGGCTGGATTTTTCACGGTTTTTTTGCCAATTTTTCTTTATGAGATCTTCAACAAAAGTCTTGTTTGGGTGGCTGGTTATTATTTAAGCACCTATGCCATTTCTTTGTTTCTGGTTTTCTTTGTTTCTAGAGATTTAAATAACTTTGGTTTCAAAAAGGCTCTCAAAACCAGTACTTTGATTGGAGCAATTTATTATTTGTCAATTTTCCTTCTCAAGGAAGACAATGTTTTTTATATTATTCCTATCACCGCTTTTTCAATCGCCCTTTGGCGATTTTTGTATTGGATTCCTTATAATATTGATTTTGCCAAGTTCACTAGCTCCAAAGATCGGGGCAAAGGGCTGGGGTTTATTAGGGCGATGATAAATCTGGTGGGAATAGTCACTCCCTTTTTAGCTGGTTTTATAATTTCAAATTTTGGCTTCAACGTTTTGTTTTTGATAGGTGTTCTGTTTTTCTTGGCCTCTTATTTTACCTTAGTCAAAATTCCTCGAACTAAAGAAAAATTTTCTTGGAGCGGTAAGGTATTTTTTAAAAAACTCCTAGATAAAAAGAATAGAAAGTTGGCCTTGCTGTTCTTTTTTGATGGAGCCGAGCCAATCATTGCCGTTTTTGTTTGGCCAATTTTTATTTATGAGCTTTTACAGGGAAACTATTTAGAGATCGGGCTCATTTCCTCTCTGGTTGTTTTGGTGACGGTTTTTCTTCAGCTTTTGGCAGGGAAGTTAGTTGACAAAAAGAGCAGTCGAGTTTTGAAAGCGGGAGGCTTTTTCTATGCTGCTGGTTGGTTTTTGAAAGTTTTTGCAGCTACCGCTTTGCATGTTTTTGTTTTTGATGCATTTCATCAATTTATGAAAGTTTTCTATCGCATCCCGTTGGACACTTTGGTTTTCGAAACAGCCTTTAAACAAAAACACAAAATTGACGAGTTCAATGTTTTTCGGCAAATTTGGCTTTTTTCTGGAAGAATAGTTATGTCTCTGATAATAATCTTGGTCGCGTTTTTTACCAACTCAATCAACTTCATTTTCTTTTTTGGAGTTGCCATTGTTGTTTTAATTAGCATTTTTTATAAAAAAATTCAAAACTCAACTATTTAATAAAAAAATATGAAAAGACATATTCAAAGGCATAAGTATCTTAATAAGAAAATGCCCAAAGGCCTCAAACATCTTTTTGCCAACTATATTATTGTTGATTTGGCTTCTGGTCTTTTTTCGGTTTTTTTGCCGATCTTCCTTTATGAGTTTTTTGGAAATAGCTTGCGCTTAGTTTTTGGTTATTATTTGGCTACTTTTATTTTGACTCTCTCAATTTTCATTTTATTTTCTAGGAAATTGAATAAGTTTGGTTTCAAGAGAGCTCTTCAGACCAGCACTTTGTTTTCAGTAATGTTTTTTATTGGTTTGTTTTTCTTAAATAAGGAAAATGTTTGGTTTATCATTCCCTTTTTGGTGATTGTTGTTTCGATCAAGAGGTTTCTGTACTGGCTTCCTTACAACATTGATTTTGCTAAGTTTGCTGACAGTCAAGATCGAGGCAAGACTATGGGGCTCTTGGAAATTATTTTAAGCATTACCGGAGTGATCACTCCTTTAATTGCCGGATTTGTCATTAAATCTTTTGGCTTTAATCTTTTGTTTTTACTTGGTGTTGTTATTTTTGTGGCTTCTTTTTTCCCATTGCTTCATTTGCCTCGAACTCACGAAAAATTTTCTTGGGGAATTTTAAAAACCATTAGAAAAATTTTTGCCAGAGAAAACAGAACCACAGCCCTAGTCTTTTTTTCAGAAGGAGCAGAGAGCGTTGTTTTCAGCATTGTTTGGCCCATTTTTATTTTTCAAATCTTACAAGGCAACTACCTCCAAGTTGGTTTCATTTCAACCTTGACTGTGGTGATCACAATCATCGCGCAGTATTTTGTAGGAAAAAAATCTGATGGCACCAAAAAAGGCAAAGAACGGTTAGTGAAATATGGAGGAGTGTTTTATTCCCTGGCTTGGGTTATCAAAGCCTTTATTTTAACTGCTCTGCATATTTTCGTAATAGACGTCTTCCATAAACTGACTCAAATTTTCTATAAAATTCCTCTCAACACTATGGTTTTTGAGAAGGCCGCCGGGCAAAAACATTTAATTGATGAATTTATAGTTTTTCGAGAAATTTGTTTGAATGCCGGAAGGCTGGCAATGACAGCTTTGGTTTTAGTGGCTTCATTTTGGATCTCTCTTAATTGGCTATTTTTCTTTGGAGCCTTATTCGCTTTGTTTGAAGCTTTCTATCATCGTAATTTATATTGCTCTTTAAGATAATTTAAGCGAGGCTGACAGCCTCGCTTTTTTTGTGCTATATTAAATAAACTTATAGTAATATTTTTCAAATGAAGCCTCTAGCTGATTTAGCTCGGCCTGATAATCTAAAGAATTTTTTTGGCCAAGAAAAGCTGGTCGGAGAAAAAAGTTTTTTGCGACAAAGCATCGAGACGGACCAACTTTCCTCAATGATTTTTTGGGGACCACCAGGAACTGGAAAAACCACTCTAGCTGGGATTATCGCCAAAGAAACCAAAGCTGACTTTCAAAAGCTCAGCGCTGTTGCTAGTGGTAAAAAAGATTTAATGGCGCTTTTGAAAATTGCCGAAGAAAATTTGAAAAAAGATAAAAAAACCATTCTTTTTCTTGACGAAATTCATCGTTGGAACAAAGCTCAACAAGACGCCCTCTTGCCTTATGTGGAAAGCGGCAAGATTATTTTGATTGGAGCGACTACTGAAAACCCTAGCTTTGAGGTTAATTCAGCTTTGCTTTCAAGGGCCAGGGTTTTGGTTTTTGAAAAGCTGTCTTCGGCTGATTTGGAAAAGATTATTAAAAAAAGCCTAGAAAAAAATCCTTTCAAGTCAAAAAATAAAGTTTCTAAAAAAATTGTTGAACAAATTGCCGCCCTGTCGAACGGAGACGCTCGAATGGCTTTGAATATTTTGGAGGCCTGTCTTAGTCAAAACAAAAAAATTGACCAGACTCTCTTGAAGGATGTTTTGCAAAAGTCCCATCTTTATTATGATAAAAATGGAGAAGAGCATTATAATATTATTTCAGCGCTTCATAAATCAATGCGCGGAGGAGACGCCCATGCTAGTGTCTATTGGTTGGCCAGGATACTGGAGGGCGGAGAAGACCCAGTTTATATTGCCAGAAGACTGGTCCGGTTTGCTTCTGAGGACGTTGGTTTGGCTGATAATCATGCCTTGGTATTGGCTAACAATGTTTTTGAGGCTTGTAGGAAGCTGGGGATGCCAGAGTGTAACGTCCACCTTTCTCAATGTGTGATCTATCTTGCTAAAACCAAAAAAAGCATCTTGGCCTATGAGGCCATCAAGCAAGCTCAAAAAGACGCTAGGGACCTTGGAAACCTTCCTGTCCCAATGCATATTCGAAATGCCCCGACTAAGCTAATGAAAAATCTTGGATATTCCAAGGGGTATAAATATACGCCCAAAGAAGACAGTGCGTCTCAACAGTATTTTCCAGATGAGCTTAAAGATCGTAAATATTTTTAAAAGCGTTTTATGAAAACGGGAATTGATTTTATTGGAATAGCAGTTTGTTGGTTTTGTCTTGATGAGCAAGGGCGAATTTTGATGCAAAAAAGAGGAAAGAACTGTCGAGACGAGCAGGGAAAGTGGGACACTGGCGGGGGAGCGGTGGAATTTGGAGATGACGTTGAGGGGAGACTAGAAAAAGAAATCAAAGAAGAACTGGGAGTCCAAATTCAGAAAAAAGAATTTTTAGGGTTTCGAAATGTGATTCGAACCATGAAAGGCAAGAAGTACCATTGGCTTTGCTTGGATTTTAAAATAAAAGTTGACGCCAAGAAAGTCGTCAACAAAGAACCTCATAAATTTGATGAAATAGGTTGGTTTGATCTGAAGAAGCTGCCCTCAAATCTCCATTCTCAAACTCTTAAAAATTTAGATAAGTACAAAGTTTTTTTAGGACTGCCTCTCGGCAAAAATGATAAAAAACAAAAAACCTGAAGCTATCAAAACATCGGCTAAATTAAAAACCGGAAAAGAGCCAATTGTGATGTAGTCAATAACACAACCACCAAAAAGCCTATCAATCAAATTGGAAAGAGCTCCTCCTAGGACCAGAATCAGAAAGTAGGACCTAGTTTTTTTTATCAAAAATAATAAGAATACAATTGCTGCAAACCAACCTATGACGAAAGCTTCTTGGCTCAGACTAATACCCAAACTAATATTTTGGTTGCAAGTCAAATTTGAAAAAACCTCCCAGTCTGGCAGGTTTCTTTTTTTAGCCAAGAGTTTTATTAGCTGGTCTAGTCCGATAGCGGAGATCAGCAAACAGGCACTATTTGCACTGAACGCAGTTTTGAGCGGCTGGATAAACCTCCAAGCGTTTTTGAGGAATTTCTTGGTTGCAGTTTTCGCATTTACCATAAGTTCCATTTTCTATTTTTTTAAGAGCCAAGTTAACTTTTTCTAATTCCTGCTCTAGGGACTCTGTTACTCCTAGGTTGGCGGTGTAGTTTTCCACCTCTCCGGCATTGTCCTCTCTTTCTCGGCCGAAATCTTCAAATTTAGCCTTATAGTCACCGTCAGAATCTTTCTCGGCAATCTTTCGAAGTTCCATTTCAATTCGATTTTTTTCTTCAATCAAGTTGTCTTTGAATGAGTTTAAGTTTGCTATCATTTTATTTTTGGTTATTCATTACTTTTAGATTCTATCACAACAAAAACAAAAATCCAATTCATTCAAGGTTGAACAAAAAAACTGTAGTTAACCTGAATTAATATATTTCAAAAAAGAGCTGAATAAAAAGAAAAAAACTGGTTATTTTGACTTTATTGTAAAAAAATTATTGTTAATTGAAAGTGTTTTTTTGATGTACAAAAAAACACCCTTGCGGGTATCTAAAAAATCCGGTAAATCTTTGGTTGATATCCGGGGCGCTGAGCCCTAGTTATTTTAAATGGCTAGCGCCACCGGAGTACCGACTTCAATTCTTCGTTGAGACAAGCTCAGAAATAAAGGTAGCACTTATAATTAAAGTCGATTCGTTACACTTCGTTGAGTGTATAATTTTTTTCTTCTACCATCTTATGGATTTATTAAATCCAATTTTGTTTTTGTTTTTAGGGTTTTTTGTTTTTGTTTTTTTGGGAAAAGGTTTCCCGATAAGACAGCTAGAAGGTTTCAATCGTGAATAGGGGGACATCACGATTGAAACTTTCTAGCTGTCGTTAAGACAGTAGATATTTTTATAAAAGAGCTAGCTGTAATTTATCTATTACACTACAATTATAGCATTTTTTTACCCCCAGGTCAATTTGGACAATTATCGCTTTAGTTGAGGGAAAAACCTTGTTTTAAGTTGTTATCAATGGCTATTTTTTTAAATCTTCAACCAAATTTAAGGTTGTTTTCCTGGAAGTTGCAAAGAATAAATATTTTTTATCAATAATCCCCCAGTCCAGGGACTTGGTGTTATCGCCTTCGATAAAATTGTAATAACGAACACCGCTGGCTAGTCCGCTGTCAGAAAAAACAGCACTCTGTTCGTCTAAAACAAAAAGCTCATCGATGAAAAGGTTTTTCATTAACTCGGGGAGCCGGTATTCATTGTTTTTCAAAAAATTTGTAGTTTCATTGACTGCTTCATCTTTGATTTCAAAAACCAATCCTAGCTTTAAAGTGTCATTTTGAGATTGAAGGAAAAGCCAGTTTTCATTCAATCCCGCCTGGACTTCTTGAGGAAGTTGAATTTGGAGAGCTGAGACTAGATCAGAAGAAGATAAGCCCTCGCTTTCAGTGTTTTTTATTTGATAATAGTTGTTTTGGTTTTCTGCCAGTGCTTCTTTTTCAGCAAGAAACATATTTTCCAAAGAGTCTGTTGTGATTGCTAAGTTTTTTGAGTTAGCGAGAACTTCCGGGAGCAAGCTTTCTGGTTCAGGCTCTGGTTCAGGCTCGGGATCAGGAACAATTTCCGGCTCAACAGGAGCTGGTTCCACAGGGGGAGTGGAGTTATTCATCCAATAAAAATAATAAAAACCAGCCCCGATTGCCATAGCTGAAGTTAAGACTAATATTAATATAAGTCCTTTATTGGTGGCTGGTTTGTTTTTTGGGTCAGCCCCCCAGGCACTATCTTTTTTGAGGTCCGTTTTTTCAATTTCTCCTAGGGTTGATTTTTTTGAATCTATTTTTGATATTGGGGAGAATTTTTCTTTCACCTCCTCCTCTCGTGGGGGATCTTTTTGGATCTTGGGCTCTTCTTTTGGTTTTTCAACTGAAGCTTTTTTCCCTTCGGGTTGAGGTTGAGTTTTCAGTTCGCTTAAAAAGGGATTTTCGGGAACATCCTTGGGTTTTTCCAGTTCTTCATTGAGTTCTTCCTCTTTCTTTTCTGGAACCTTCTGTTCTTCTGGAGGAGACTGGATGTCAAAAGTTTCTGTCTTGGAGGCTTCTTTTTTTAGATCAGAGTCCATTGATCGGATTGAGTAGTCAAGTCTTCCAAGAGATTCTTCTTTGTTGTCCTCTTTTTTGTTTTCTTCAGCCATATTTTTTTTGAAAACAATAGGGCTTTAGACTGCTTTTTGTTGATTTAATCAAACATCAAAAACCACTAAAATTTTCTTTTTATTTTTATTTATAAATATATTTTCTAAATTATATCACAAAGAGGGCTCAAAACAAAAAATTTATTCAGCGCGCACCAAGTTAATTCGTCCTTGTTTGTCAATTTCTTTGACCTTGACCTTGATTTCTTGACCCACCTTAAGATGTTTGTTGATGTCATCAACTCTTTCTTTGGCAACTTGGGAAATGTGCAAAAGTCCGTCTTGTCCCGGAATAAGTTCAATAAAAGCTCCAAAATCAAGAATTCGAACTACTTTTCCTTCAAAAATTTCTCCCACTTTGGCTTCTCGAGTTAAATCCTCTACCCATTTTCTGGCCTTTTCTCCAGAAACTTGATCAGGGGCGGTGATAAAAACATTTCCGTCGTCTTCAATGTCCATTTCTACCCCAGTTTCCTCAATAATCTTGTTGATAATTTTTCCTCCAGTGCCAATGACATCTCGGATTTTTTCTGGATTAATCTTTATTGTGATAATCATTGGAGCAAATGGTGAGAGTTTTTCGCTTGGCTGGGCAATAGCTTTTTCCATTTCACTTAAAATTCCTAAGCGGTTTTCTTTTGATCGCTCCAAAACCTCTTTGGTGATAGCCAGATTGATTCCTTTGATTTTAACATCCAGTTGAATTGCATTGATTCCATCTTTGGTTCCGGCAATTTTGAAATCCATATCACCCCAGTGATCTTCAGGACCTTGAATGTCGGAAAGAATTTTATAGGTAGAACTTTTTTCTTCAGTTACAATTCCAATTGCTAGGCCAGCCACAGGTTTTTTAATTGGCACCCCGGCATTCATTAGGGACAGTGTTGATCCGCAAGTGGCAGCCATAGAAGAGGACCCATTAGAAGAAAGAATCTCGCTCACCACTCTGATGGTGTAAGGAAATTTTTCTCGATCTGGTAAAACGGGCATCAAGGCCTTTTCTGCCAAAGCTCCGTGTCCGATTTCCCTTCGACCAGGTCCTCTCAAAAATCTCACCTCTCCTACGCTATAGGGAGGGAAGTTGTAGTGGTGCATGTAGTGACGCTTTTCTTCTTTGTCCATGGTGTCAACTAGTTGTTCAGCTCCAGGAGAGCCCAAGGTGGTCAAAGTCAGGGCCTGGGTTTCTCCTCGATTAAACAATCCAGATCCGTGAGTTCGAGGGAAAAGCCCAACCTGACAAGAAATTTTTCGAACTTCATCCAAGGCTCGTCCGTCTGGTCTTTGGTTGTCTTCGAGAACTTTTTGGTGAAAAACATCGTTAAGATATTCATCTAAGATAAAATTTGCCTCAGCTTTTCTTTTTTTCAGCTCATCCAAGTCTTCAAATTTTTCTTTGAGATGATTTTTTAAAATTTCACCGATTTCTTGCTTTTTCTTTTTGGCGGTTTCTTTGTCCGGGGCATAAAGAGATTCGATGACTTGATTGTTTTCTAGCAAATCAATAATTTCTTTTTCAAATTCCGGGGTCGGGTTGGTCAAGTCAACCTCTTGCTTGTCTTTTCCAATTTCCTTGATGATTTCTTTTTCAAATAAAACAATTTCCTTGATCTGTTTTTGGGCCATTTCAAAAATCTCTTGAACATCGTTTTCAGGACATTCTTTGGCGTCGGCTTCAATCATATTGATTCGATTTTCAGTTCCCGCTACCAAAAAATCAACCGGCATTTCTGGGCTTTTTGGATTTTGAGTAATTTTCATCGCAGCTACTGGTCCATCCCAAGGAATGTCAGAAATTCCTAGAGCCAGTGAAGCAGCGATAACCGCCAAGTAAGATGGGTCGCAGTTTTCATCATAAGAAAGTACTGATGTGATCACTTGAACCTCATTTCTCATTGTTTGATTAAAAAGAGGTCGGATAGTTCGATCAATTAATCTGGAAGTCAAAATAGCAGAATCAGAAGGGCGTCCTTCTCTTTTAATAAAACGTGAGCCATTGATTTTTCCGCTAGCATAATATTTTTCTTCGTATTCCACCATTAAAGGAAAATAGTCAATTCCTTCGGCTTGGCGGTTGCTCATAGTGGCGTTAGCCATAATAACAGTATCTCCATAACGAACAGTGACGGACCCGTTGGCTTGGCCAGCAAAAAGACCAGTCTCAACAACTAGTTCGTGATTGCCAATTTTTTTGGCAAATTTTTTTGTCTCCATAAATTTTGGTTTTGATTCGCAGACCATAAGCTCGGAATCAAACTTTTTGATTCCTTTACTTAGACGTCTACAAACCAAAAATTAATAAATTAAATCAGACTAACCGTATCATTTTAAAGTTCCAAAGTCAATCAAAAAAGAACTTTTTAGGGATTTTTGACGACAAAGAACTCTTTACAGGAGAAAAAAAATATGTTAATTTGTCCTAGAACCTGGCCAAAATCTCATGTGCGACCAAAAAGAAGAAATTTTCCTGCCTGCCGGCAGGCAGGTAGCTAGAAATTTTCAAAATCTAGGAATAGTATCGGGATACGGCGCCTGTCCGCCTTTGGCGGAACTAAGATTTGAAAGATTTATAACAAAAATTTCGATTTTTTGGTCAACAAGTTTTAGGCTCACAAAACGTTGAGATTTTAAGCAGGTTCTAGAGTTGTTGCACTTTTTTGCAAAAACTTAAAATGAATTAATTACTCATACTTAAAACTCGGCTTTCCTGTTTGTCGTTTTTCGACAAATTAGCCGATCAAAGTTTTGGGTAGAGGCACAAGGTAAACATTAAAAAATAATTATGAACGAAGTCGCTAAGAAGAAAAAAAGCGAGAAAGCTGCCATCTCTGTGGCAGGACTATTAGAGAACGGTGTTCATTTCGGTCACAAAAAATCAACCCGAAATCCTAAAATGGACCCTTATATTTTTGGAGTAAGAAGAGAAGTTAATATTATTGATTTAGAAAAAACTGCTCAAAAATTCAAGGAGGCTTTGGATTTCATTGAACAGCTAATTGAAAAAAATGGAAGGATTGTTTTGGTTGGAACCAAAAAACAAGCCAAGGCTTTAATCAAAGAAACTGCAGACAAGATTGATATGCCCTATGTTAATGAGCGTTGGATTGGAGGAACCTTTACCAATTTTAAAATTATTTCCAAGAGGCTAAAATATATTAAGGAGCAACAAGAACTAATCAAAGAAGATAAGTTGTCTCACTTAACCAAACTAGAAAAAAGCAGATTAAACAAAGAGCTTAAAAATTTGGAAAGCCGGATGGGCGGTCTTTTGAATATGACTCAGTTGCCAGAGGCGATTTTTGTTTTGGATATTGACAAAGATAGGATTGCCGTTAAAGAAGCTCAAAAACAAGGAATAAAAGTCGTTGCTCTTGTAGACACTAACAACAATCCTTTGGGATTGGACTATTTTATTCCAGCCAACAATGACGCGCTGTCTTCCTTGGGGTATATTTTGAACATTTTAGCTTCAAGGATTGAAGAGGCTCAAAAGAAAAATCTCTCTAAAAAATAAAAGATAATTTTAAAATTATGATGGAAATAATTAAAAAAATCCGCGAAGAAACTGGTGCAGGCGTGGTTGACATAAAGAAAGCTCTCGATGAATGCAAAGGAGATCAAGAAGCTGCCAAAAAGCTTCTCAGGCAAAAGGGACTAGAGAAGGCTTCCAAGAAAAAGGATCGTTTGGCCAAGGAAGGCTTGGTTGGCTCCTATGTTCACTCCGATGGAAAACAGGCCGCCATGGTCAAGGTTTATTGTGAAACTGATTTTGTTGCCCGAAATGATGAATTCAAGGAGTTGGCTCGTGATTTGGCAATGCAGGTAGCAGCTATGAGTCCAATATCAATCAAAAAAGAAGATGTTCCAGCTGAAATTGTTAAGGAGCAAATGGATTTTTGGAAAAAAGAGCTAGCTGAAGACAAGAAGCCAGAAGACATCAAGAAAAAAATTCTAGAAGGAAAAGAAAACAAGTTTCGATCCGAAAAAGCTCTTTTGTCGCAAAATTTTGTAAAAAACCCAGACCAAACAATTGAAGAATTGATTAAAGAAAAAATTACTAAATTGGGAGAGAATATTGAAATTGGTGAATTTACTAAACTCGAGATTTAATTTTTAGATCGAAGTTCATGATAGTTAGATTTTTCGAGTGGGATCAACCAAAAAATATCAATAGCAACAATCTCAAAGAAATTGATAATGGGGACGATCTTGTGGTAGAGCATGTTTGGGGAGGATCTTTTTTGGCAAAAGTTTTGTTATTTGATCAAAGCATTGAAGAGGAGGAAGCAGTGGGCACAGTTTTGCGGAAAGCCACAGAGGAAGATTTTGCTCAGGCTTCTTCAAAAAAAGAAGAAGAGGAGAAGATAATGCTTGAAATCAAAAAAAAGATTCGAGAAGCCGAGTTGCCAATGAAGATTTTTGAGACTCGATTGAGCTTGGATGGCAAGTGTTTGGTGGTTGCTTTTATTGCCGAGGGGAGAGTTGATTTTAGAAGTGTTGTTAGAGATATTTCTGGCAAGTATCAAAAAACTGTTCGTTTTCAGCAGATTGGTTCAAGGGATGAGGCTAGACACATTGGCGGGTTTGGTATTTGCGGAAAAGAGTTTTGTTGTCGCAAGTTCAATGGTTGTTTGAAAAGCATTACTACTGAAATGGCCAGGTGCCAAATGGTTTCTCATCGTGGAACCGAGAGAATTTCTGGTGCTTGTGGGCGTTTAATGTGTTGTTTGGGTTTTGAATCTGAACAATACCAGGAGCTGTTGAAAGAACTTCCACAAAAAGGTGATAAAATAAAAGTTAAGGGAGGGATTGGTCGAGTGCTCGATTTAAATCCAATATCTCAAGAAATCAAAGTTGAGATGGAGGACGGAAGCATTGTTAGTGCCAAAAAGGAGGAAATAAAGTAACATCAAGTTTATTAATCTAAAACTATGTTCAATATAATTTTCCCGGTCATCATTTTTCTTAGCTTTGCTGTAATAGTTTTTATTTTAGGAAAGCATTTACCCGAGTTTGTTGAGATCAAAAACAGCAATGAAACTGAAGAAGGAAAAGATGCTATAAAAAAGAATAAATTTAAGAAAATTTTTGCTAGTTTTTTGAAGGGATTGAAAAATATTTTTCTTTGGTTGGCTGATAATATTATCCAAAAAACTAAAGATTTTTTGAGCCTAATTCAGTCTTGGGTCTCAGAAAACAGAAAGCAAAAAAAGGAAAAAACAGCCATGATAGAAGAAAAAGAAAATATTTCTCAAGATTTTTTTCAAACCGAAAAAGAGAACTCAATCGATGAAGACATCGAATCAGTTGAGGCAAAAAAGACAAGAGAGAAAAAAAACTTCTTCTCTTCTTTGAAGGAGAGCTTGAAGGAAAAGATTTTGGAGAGAAAAAGGAAAAAGATCAATCAAGTTTTTCAAGATGAAACTCAAGAAGGCAACGACCAGTATTCTGATGGAATAGTAAAGATTCATGAAAAGAAAAACCAAGCTCCGAGAACCAAGAAAATGATCAACGAAGTTGTGGAGATTGAAAAAAAGGAAAAAGATGAAATTAAAATGGATGATGAAATTGGAGTAGATCGAAATATATTGGAAAATAAATTGATTAGCAAAATCGCTAAAAATCCAAGAGACATTGAATTGTATCGTCAACTAGGGGAGCTTTATATAAAAATGGAAAATTATAATGACGCTGAAGGTTGTTATAAACAAATTATCAAGATGGCGGTCAGGGATGTTGATGCCAAGAGAAAAATTGAAAGAATCAAGTTGTTGAAAAGGTCTCAGAAATAATAAATTAATTTTTGGGAGGCGATGTCTTTTCGTGAGGATTTTAATTTTTTAATTAGGAATTATCATGCCGTTGTAGCTCAGTTGGTAGAGCACATCCATGGTAAGGATGAGGTCTGCGGTTCAATCCCGCACAACGGCTCATTTATTGCTGAAAGTAAGGTTTAAGAAAGTTTCTGTTGATTTTTTAGAGCGTCGTGATTGAACAGGCGCAGGCACTACATTCCGAGCTGGCGAGGAATCAAAGAGAGTGTGCCGAGCCCGGGCAGCCTGCCTGCCGGTAGGTAGGGAAGCACTTAACGAGTGCGAGCCGAAGGCGAAGTGCGAGTTTAGTGACTTGACGCTCAATCCCGCACAACGGCTCGTTTGGTGCTAGTATCAAGTATTAGGTATTATGTATTAAGTATTAAAACAACCCGAAGGTTGTTTTTGTGGTAGAATGAAGAAAATAATTATTTTTAAAAAATGAAAAAATATTTTGTTTCTTCTCAAAAAACCAAAGCACCCCTTTCAGGGGCATGTCAGGTTGGAGATTTTGTTTATTTATCAGGTCAAATTCATGTTGACAAAAATTTGAATTTAATCGGTGATTCTGTCCAGGAACGTTTCAAGGTAATTATGGAAAGAGTTGAAGAAATTCTCCTTGAGGCCGGTTTGAAAATAAAAGATATAGTTCGTGTGCAAATTTATCTTACTAACCTGGATGAATTGAAAGAGCTTAATGAGGTATACCAGGATTATTTTTCTCATCCAATGCCAGCTCGGACAGCAGTGGAAGTTTCTAGATTGCCCTTGGGAGCAAGCTTAGAAATCGATTTTTTGGCTAGTAAATAGAGATTGAAGCTATTGATTTTATTTTGAAATGGAGGTAGAATCTTTCTGTTGTATTTGAGGTAGGATTATTTTTAACAATTTTTTGGATTAATTTGAAAATTAAATCATTAAAAATTGTTTGAAAATTGTGAATTGAAAATTGAAAATTACAAGAATCTTTGATTCTTGATGGGGGTCGGTAGCAAAGTGGTCAAATGCACCTGACTGTAAATCAGGCGTTGTATAACTTCGGGGGTTCGAATCCCTCCCGGCCCACAAAAAAATGTCGCAGACATTTTTTTGAGGCGCCGGGAGGGATTCGAAAGTCGCAACCTGAAATTTTAATGAATGTCGGAAAAGATCTTTATTTCTAACATGCCACCTTAGCTCAGCTGGCAGAGCAACCGCCTTGTAAGCGGTAGGTCGTCGGTTCGATCCCGACAGGTGGCTCATGAAGCTACTTCAAAAACCAATCGGGAGACGAGTGATTGGTCGTCGGCTTGCCCCGTAGTTCTCTTACGGGGTTCGATCCCGACAGGTGGCTCACTATTGTAAAAATCAAAAAATGAAAGAAGGAAAATTTTGGCAGGGAAAAAAGAAAACAGGAATCTTGATAATTCAAGGCTGGACTTCTTTTACTCGCCAAGTCAATCCAATCGCTAGAATTTTAAATAAAATGGGCTACTGGGTTCATGTTCCAGTGCTTTCTGGACATAACACCAAACCGGAAGAGTTAGAGGGAGTGACTTGGAAAAATTGGAACAAAGACGCTCTGGAGGCAATTGACTTATTCAAGAAAAAATCAGGGGTAAATAAAATTTTTCTTTTGGGAGTTTCTTTTGGTGGAAACTTGGCTATTTTAGCCAGTAAAAAACAAATTGTTAGTGGGGTAGTTTTAGTTAGTACACCCATTTTTTTACGTGATCATTACTGGACTATTCTAGGAGCTAGAATTTTGAGTGTCTTCAAAAAAACTGTTAACAAAAAATACCCGAAAGAATTGAATGGAAAACTCAAACCAACTCTTTCCTATAACTACTTTCCAATCAAAAGCTCCTTTGAGTGCTTCAAATTGATAAAAAAAAGCCGTCAATATCTAAGACATGTCAACAAACCTTTTTCCATTATTCAAACCAATAAAGATTATCTAGTAGCGACCTATTCTCCATGGCTTATTTACAATCGAATAAAATCTCATCAAAAAAGCTTGCACTGGGTTGATGCCGGAGAAGGGGTGCACATTGATTTTTCCGTTAATCCTAAACAATACGCAGTTATTGCCGATAATTTTATTAAAAAAACTTTAAAAAACAATAAATGAAAATCGGCTTTTTTACTAATACTTATTTTCCAATTTGCTACGGATCAGTAGTGTCGATAGAATCTTTTAGAAAAAACTTAGAAAAACTTGGCCACGATGTCTATGTCTTTGCTCCTGGACACAATGGCTATAAGGACGAGTGCGATAAAATATTTCGTTACCCGGCTTTTTTATTTCGCTACAAAATTGACTATCCGATTTCAATTCCGATGAGCTCATTTATTAATAAAAAAATTGAAGAGCTGGATTTAGATATTATTCATGTTCATCAACCTTTTTCTTTGGGGAAAGAGGGGCTTAAATTTGCTCGGAAGTTAAACATTCCGGTGGTTTTTACTTATCATGCAAAATACGAGGACTATGTCCACTATGTTCCACTTTTTCCAGAAAATTTATTATCAGAGTTGGTGAAAAAGGAAGCTGTTAATTTTGCTAATAAATGCGATTTGACCATTACTCCTTCACATGGAATAAAAAAAATTATTCAAACCAGGGGAGTCAGGAAGGGCTTGATTAAAGTTTTGCCAACCGGAATAGACTGGCAAAGCTTTCAAAAAAATGGTCGGGCTAATCTTCGAAAAAAATATGGCATTAAATCGGATGAAATTCTCTGTATTAATATTGGAAGGATCAACGAAGAGAAGAACTTAAACTTGCTTTTTAATTCAGTTAAGGAAATTATTTCGCAAAACCCAAAGGTAAAAATGATGTTTGTTGGAGAGGGCTTCTTGAGAGAAGAGTTAATTAAAAAATCAAAAAAAGCTGGCCTGAAAAACAACTTTATTTTTCCTGGTTTTATAAAATACGAAGAAGTCAAGAAGTATTGGCAAGCGGCAGATATCTATCTCCAAACCTCTATTTCAGAGACCCAGGGAATGACTATCTTGGAAACCATGGCTGCTGGTTTGCCGGTAGTGGCAGTCAAGGGAACCGGGACAGAAGACTTCATTAAAAGCGGGGAGAATGGAATCTTAACTAAAAACAACCAAAGGGATTTTGTTGAAAAGGTTAAGTTTGTTATCAAAAACCCCAAGGAGGCAAAAAAAATATCCCTTCAAGCCAAGAAAGACTCAAAGGAATATGAGGAATCAAAGCAAACCAAAAAACTGGAAAAAATTTATGAAAAACTTATAAAAGAAAAAAACTAGATTATTCAAAATGAATTTCATCCGATAGATCATCGGATTTCTTTTTTAGAAGAGGGAATTTTTTTAAATCAGGATTGTGCTCTAAAAGACTTTGAGCATAAACTCTTGATGACTGAATCAGCTTAACATCAGAAAGACTTTCCATCGTTACGTCTGGTTGTCCGGACTGGAGAGTCCCCAGAAATTGACCTGGTCCTCGAAGCTTCAAGTCTTGTTCGGCTATCTTAAAGCCATTGTTGGTTTTTTCCATTGCTTTTAAGCGGGAGGTACTTCCAGGGATATTTTCCGAAGTGAACAAAAAGCAATAAGACTGAATTTTATTTCTTCCGACTCGACCTCGAAATTGATGAAGTTGGGCTAAACCAAACCTCTCTGCGCCCTCAATGATCATGACAGTTGCATCAGGAATATCAATTCCAATTTCCACAACTGATGTCGAAACCAAAATGTCAAATTTTTTATCTTTAAATTCTTGCATTATTTTTTCCTTGTCTCTTGGTTTCATTTTTCCATGTAGTAGACCCAAGGAAAGATTGGGGAAAACTTGTTTTTGCAATCTTTCGAACTCTTCTTTGGCTGATTTTACCTCGCTAATTTTTGAAGATTCTTCCACCAAAGGACAAATCACAAAAATTTGTCTATTCTTTTTAGCCTCTTCCTCGACAAATTGATAAACAGTTTTTCTTTGATTGGGATTGATGACTTGAGTGATGATTTTTTTCTTGCCCTTAGGATATTCATCGATAATTGATAAATCGAGATTTCCAAAAATTGCCAAGGAGAGAGTCCTAGGAATTGGAGTAGCGGTCATAGTCAGGAGGTGAGGTGTGATTTTGCCCTTTCCTTGTTTTATTTTCATGGCTTTTTGCTGGAGGAATGATCTTTGTTTAACACCAAATCGGTGTTGTTCATCAATGATTGCTAAGGCTAAATTATTAAAAATTATTTTGTCTTGAATAATGGCATGGGTTCCGATAATTAAATCAATTCTTCCGCTGCTAATTTTTTTTATAAAATCAGACTTCTTTATTTTTTTGTTATTTATTTGACTTTGAGATCCAGTTAAAAGGCCAATAGAAAATTTATATTTTTTTAAAATTTGTTGAATCCCTTGGTAGTGTTGGATGGCCAAAACTTCAGTTGGAGCCAAGAGGGCGACCTGAAACCCTTGAGACAAAGCAGATAGGATTGCCATGACTGCAACAATTGTTTTTCCACTTCCAACATCCCCTTCCAAAAGGCGGTTCATCGGTTCATTTCTTTGAAGATCCTGAATAATTTGCCAAGAAGTTTTTTTCTGAGCGTTGGTCAGCTTAAAAGGAAGGGAGTCGACAAAGTTTTTAATAATTTTTTCATCAAAATTAATCTTTGGGGCAGTATTTTCTTCCCATTTCTGTTTTATTTTTAAGGCCCTAAGTTGAATTAAGAACATTTTCTCAAAGGCGAATCTTTTTTTGGCTAAAGTTGCTTGTTTTTGGTTGGCAGGGAAATGTATTTGTTTTAAAGCTTTTTCAAATTCAGGAAGCTTTTGTTCTTTGAGAAAATTTGGTGGGATAAATTCTTGTGGTTGAATTTTCTTTAAAGTTTCTTGGATGGCTTTTCTTAAGAAAAACGAATTGATATTTCGATTTTCAGGATAGATTGGAGCTAGGCAGTTTGTCGATCCAGTTTTTGATTGCTTTTCCTCAAAGTCTTTTTTTAAATAAATTGCCTTGCTGATAATTTCAAAATTAGGATGTTGAAAATAAATTTCTTTGGCCTTATATAAAGAAACTTTTCCGCTTAATTGAACATATTTTCCTTTAGACAAAAACCTTAAGGGCAAAGCAAAATTAAACCAAACTGCCTTAACCGAAGCAGACTCATCTTCAATATAAACCTCGGTGATTTGCCTTCGATTTCTAAGCGGGACCGATTTTATTTCTTTAACTTGCCCTCTAACAGTAACCGTCTCCCCCGGTCGAATTTCAGAAATATTTTTTTGAAGAGAGAAATCTTCGTAACGAGAAGGAAAGTGATAGAGCAAGTCTTCCACGGTGTTTATTCCCAAGGAAAGAAGTTTTTTTTGATTAGTTTTCCCTATCCCAGGAGCTTGGGATATTGGGTTTTCGAGTGAAAGCATGGACAAGATTATTTAATGAAATATTTCTTAACTCGAGCGGCGTAGTCGTTCTCTTCGTCGCTAAAAATTATATATAAGTTGTTTTTAAATATTTTTATTGTTGGGTCGCCTTTGCCGGAGCCTTTAGAGACATAGCCCCCATAGTTTAATTCATCTTCTAAATCAACCCACTTTTCATTTTGAAATTTTCGAACCCTCACTCTCCAGGCAGAGGTCTTTATTAATTCTTCCCCTGTATTTTTATCGTTGTCTAGCGCCATTACAACATTGTCTTTGTGCTCAGAATAGGCTAGATATGGAGTGTTGTTTAAGCCGATTTCCAAAGAAGGCTCTTTGACTTTTTGAGAGTCATCTAGGTCTAGTAGTCCGTCTCCCAAGCTCTTCCATTGGGCTTGATCATATTTATATACATGCAAATTTTCCTCGCTGTTTTCAATAAAAGATAGGTATAGATTTTCTTTTTCATCGACAGCTATTGTTGGACTAAAGCCGTTTAGGCGAGAGATCGTATTTGAATATAATTGATCAAAATTTAAATTGCTCCATTTGATCCCATCCCATTTTTTGACTCTAATAAAATGAAAATCATTGTTCGTGATTTCTTCGTAGGCTAAATACATTGAATTTTCTGTTGCAGAAGCGACCAAATCAAATTCATCCACACTAGACCCCGCTTCACTTGCGAAAATAGATAAAGACCGAGTAATTGTTTCTATTTTTTCCCCGTCCCATTTCATAATTCTGGCTTGTTTTTGTTCACCCTGGCCAATCTTTTCGGCAAAGGCTAAATAAAGATTTTCCTTGTTTTTATCAAATGCTAGGGTGGCTTCATGGCCTGATTGGTTTGATAAAAATCCATCAGGAGTCAATTCTTGCCAAGCTTGTGATTCCTCAGACCAATGGAGAAGCTTTATTTTTTGGTCAAAATCTTTTTCACTGAAGACAACAAAAACGTCTTCGCCTCGGGTTTCTAGAACCGGATTACCTCCAGCCCCTGAACTAACCAAGCCTTCTGGGTGGTTGTCATCTTCAAGATCTTCCCACTCTCCATTTTTGAAAAGTTTGACTTGAATTTTTCCTTGCTTTTCCTTGCTTTCAAAAGCTACCACAGGGTTTCCTTTTTCAGTGATGCTTAAATTTGCCTCTCCTCCAGCATCATGACAGACAACCCCGCTTGGATTTTCCAGATCTTCCAAATCAAACCAACGCTGGTTAGTTATATTGGAATGTTTTTTTACTAACTTTATCCTAGTCGAAGTGCTGGTCTCCAAGTCTCTATCAATTTGATAGAGAGAGCCATTTTGTCCATTGTTTTCTAAGGAAATTTTCATTACAAGGGGACTTTCTTTGTCTCGAATAATTTCGATGTCAGTAAACCTCCCCAAAGAGAAACTGCTAGTTAGGCCGGATACATTAACAAAAGGAACCCCACTTTTTTTTGTGATATAGTCTTTTCGGCTATTGCCACTGAAAGCAGCAATGATTTTTTTATTATTCTCTTTGACTAACTCATACAACTCATCTTGATTGGCTAGATTTTTTCGCCAAATATCATTGTTAGGGGTTTCAATCAAACTGTGATGAGAAAAAATTAAGACTGGCTCTGGTTTGGACAATTCTTTTCTCAGCCAGCTCAATTGATCAGCTTCAATTTTTCCAGTTGAGCTTGTTGTTTCGTCTCCTTGGGTAGTGTCCAGGATTATTACATTAACTCCCTTGAAGATCTGACTGTAATAAGAATTTTCGATGCCTAGAATTTCTTTGGTTTGTTCCAAGGACTCTGGTCTGTAGTCTTTTTTTCCTAATGCATATAATTTTGGAGCTCTGATTTTTTCAAAAAAAACAATAATTTCCTGAAGACTTTCTTTTTTTTGAAAAGTTTTTCCCAGATAGTCTCCGCCGGCAACTACTAAGTCGGGCTTAAAGAAGTAATTGTAATGAGCAACAGCTTTTAAGAGCAATTCTTTGGCCAAAAAGCCGTTTTTCTCTTCGCTGCTTATTTCTTTGCTATATTCCCAGTCAGTCACAAACCCAATTTTCAAACTTTTTTGCCTTTCTTGGAAATATAAAAAAGCAACAGCAATCAAAGTTAGGATCGAGATGATTATTAGGAATTTTTTCATTTTTTGGAATTAATTATGAACTTTTATCTAGAGTTCTTTCGTTACGAAATTTTCTAAATTTTAAGATAAATTATTTGAAATATTTACGATTCCTATATTCATAGGATGAGAAAATTTTCGAATAATTTAGCTAAAATTTGAAAATTGCAGTAGAAAAAACTTCTAGATAAAAGTTCATCAGGCGCGCCCTTAGGAGGATTCGAACCTCCAACCTTCAGCTCCGCAAGCTGATGCTCTATCCGGTTGAGCTATAAGAGCTTGTAGTTTGCTCGAAACTTTCAAAGCTGAATAAGTTTACCATAAACGCAAAGCCTTTTCAAAGCTTATCAATAAAATCAAAGGGACTACGTTCATGTTTTTTTTCTGGAATAAACTTTAATAAAAACTTCCTGGCCTTAGTTGGGTCGGCGTTTTCTAAAGGGATTTTCAAATAAGGAGATAGAAAAACACTGGTTTTGAAAACTATTTCTTTAAAATCATTTTCTTCGTAGTCAATCCAAAAACTTTCTATCTCATTATATTTATAGAGGTGATCTTTTATAAAAACTCCCTTCTTAGTAATGGCAAACAAAACTTCCTCCGGTTCTTTTTTTTCAAAAACAAAAAATATGAATCCAAACAAAATGGTCAAAACTGAAAGAAGCAAATTATTGGTCATCAAGCCGTAGATCGTTATTAAAAAAAGAGCAGAATATACAATAGCAAAAAAACGAAAGCTCCTTTTGGGATTATCAAAATCTTTGATTTTCCAAGAAATCAAAGCTTTCAACTTTATTTTTTTCGATTTGGATGTTTTATTTTTTGTTTTTGCCATTTTTTTGTTTTATTTTTTTATAATCCTTAATTGCTTTAGATTTTTTATAAATAATAAATAAACTCAAAATAAGGAGAGCTAGGCCAAAGATTATCCATCCACCAAACTTAATATATCGATTAATTTGTTCTGCTACTTCGCCAAAATAAAATCCCATAATAACAGTGAAACCGCTCCAAACAAGTCCTCCCAAAAAAGAATAAAGCAAGAATTTTTTAAAATCTAACTTAGCCATTCCAGCCAGGATAAAAGTGACATAGCAAAGCCCAGTGGTGGCTTTGGTGAAGAAAATGATCTGAGAACCCTTTTTTTCAAAGCTTTTTTCAATAGCCCGAATGACTTTTGAGTCAGATCGCAAAACTTTTTTGTTTTTTGGTAAAATTCCTTTTTTGCTCAAGTAGCCGATTGAATAGAGGATAATGTCTCCAATCATATCTCCCAAAACGCTCAAACCATAAACAATAAAAACATTAAAAAATCCCATGGAAGCCATGAACGCTGCTCCAAGGGTCACAATCGGACCTTCCAAAATCATCAAAAGAAGCATCAGGGGGTATCCCCAAACAGTGATTGCCTCTAAGAGTTGTTGATAATTTAGATCAAACATTTAGTTTCCTTATTTGCGTCACAAAAGACAGATTTATTCTAGCATTTTTTAAAATTAAAGTGAACTATAAAAACCCGGTTTAACCGGGCTGTTTGTGGGTGTACGCCGATTCGAACGGCGGACTTCTACGATGTCAACGTAACGCTCCCTGCCTGCCGGCAGGCAGGTAACCAACGAAAAGTGGACGACACGGGATTTGGCGTCAAGTCACTAAACTCATACTACGCCTAACGGCTTGTATTCTTTAAGTGCCTTCCTACCTACCGGCAGGCAGGCTGCCCGACCTCGGCACACCATCTTTAATTCCTCGCTCGCTCGGAATGTAGTGCCTGCGGTTTTCAAATCCCTTTAATCAAAAGACTTGAATCCTCACAGTGGACGACACGGGATTTGAACCTGTGACCTCTACGATGTCAACGTAGCGCTCTAACCAAACTGAGCTAGTCGTCCAAAAGCAGTTGACAATAAATTTGTCGGGGCACTGAGAATCGAACTCAGACTGTACGCTCCCAAAGCGTATGTACTACCACTATACTATGCCCCGCAAAAAAATTGTTTCCAAATACAACTCTTGGATTTTAGCTTAAAAACAGTTAAAAGTCAATGACCCTTAACTAAGGAAAAAAATTACTTTTCACTTTTTACTTTCTAAACTTTTTAACTTCCGTGATACTTATCGTAAACTTCTTTTAAAGATTTGTTGGTGACGTGGGTGTAGATTTGAGTGGTGTTGATTGAAGAATGCCCCAAGAGAGCTTGAACGCTCCGGATGTCAGCTCCATTTTGGAGAAGGTTGGTGGCGAAGCTGTGTCTCATCACGTGAGGAGTGACTTTCTTGACAATCCCCGCTTTCAAGGCACAGTTTTGAATGATTCTTTGAATAGATCTGGCTGAAAGACGCAGATCCACTTCTTTTTTGGGGTCGCGGTTATGGCGAACAAAAAGGGCCAAGTCGGTATCCACTCTTTTGTTGAGATATTTTTTTATTAATTTGGCCACATCTTCAGAAATAAAAACCACTCTTCTTTTTGATCCCTTTCCCATTATTGAAAACTCTTTTTTATCAAGGTTTATTTTGTTTCGGTCCAGTCCAACCAGCTCCGAAACCCGCATTCCAGAGGAGAACAAAAGCTCTAAAATAGCTTGATTCCGAAGACTTTTCAGGTCTTCGCCCCGAGCTGCTTGAAAAAGTTCTACAATTTCATCCAATTCCAGAAAATCAATGGTGTGATCTTTGGTTTTTGACAGCTCCACTCTCTCTGGAGCTAGGGTTGAAATTCCTTGTTTAGCCAAAAATTTTAAGAAATTTCGAAGTGCAATGATATAATAATTTCTAGTTTTAACACTAATCGGGTCACCATTTTGATCAGTTCTTTTGCTTAAAAAAAGGCGAAATTCATGGACCAGATCATCGGTTATTTGGCTTGGCTTAGAGATTTTTGCCCACTCTGAAAAAATCGTCAAATAGCGATTATAGTTCTCGATTGTTTTGGGCGCAGAGTTTTTGTCGATTGTTAGATATTCGAGATATTTCTTTTTCAGTTTATCCATTTTCTTTTAGTTAATATTTTCATTGTAGCAAATCAAGGAAGAGCTGCCCAGTCGCCAATCAGTCACTAGTCAACAGTCACTAGTCACTGGGAAAATCCCTTTGGGATTTTCCCTTAAATGACCGATGACTAGTGACCGATGACCAATTCCCTTGACAAAAAAAGGGCTTATGATAACATTGTTCTGTTGTGAATAGACCATCTTGAATCCTGTTTTTTTAAGATAAAAGTGATATAATAGAAAACTGGAAAATAAAGATGGTTTTGTAATAATTAAAAAGATTTTTGGCTGATGAAAACCTTTGTTGAGTTTTGGGGTTTAAAAGGATTTCTATAGGTTAAAATTCTATTTAGGAACTTAGAGTTATTAAACGTATTCTTACCAAATTTAAAAAACGCCGAGAAGCCTGGAGGGCAACCTTGAGTGACAGGAAAAGAATCAAACGCTTAATTAGAAAGTTATCTAATAATATTCAAATAGCCGAGAGACGGCTGATTGACTTTTTGAAAGAAGGAAAAAGTCGAAGTTTTTTGGAATTTTTCAGAAAAAATTCCGCTTTAGTAGTGGTTATAGTCGCTACTTTTGTTATTATGGCTGGGAATCTAAACAACAATAAAGACCGACAAGGCTTGTTGTTTGGCTATTTTGAAAAAGAAATCGACAATAAAGATAAGATCATAAGTAGAGTCAAAAACCATTCTGCTCAAAACAACCTTTTGATGGCGCCTTTGGCGATGGCTTCTTCTTTGAATGAGAATGAAGGGATCGAAGCGACAATGCTGTCAGATGAAGATGCGACTATCAATCAATTGCAACATCAGGTTTTGACTGCCTCAACTCCTCCGGATGCAGAAAAACTTCTTGATCAAGGTGCTGATGTGGCGGTTTATTTGGTAAAACAAGGAGACTCCGTTAGTACTATTGCTGATAAGTTTGGAATTACCATCAACACAATTTTGTGGGCTAATGATATCGAGAACGCATCTCTTATTCAACCTGGAGACAAAATCTTTATTTTGCCTGTAGCTGGCTTGAAACATGTTGTGAAAAGTGGAGATACTGCTAAAAGCATTGCCAAAAAATATGAAGCTGACGAAAAAGAAATCATTGCCTTCAATGATTTGCCGGCCAATGGAGCAGTCAAAGAAGGAGAAGAGCTCATAATTCCTGGTGGGCAAAAAGAAGAGCCAGCTTCGCTTTTCTTCCAAGAGCGAAACTACTACAGTTCTGGGGTGGCTGGATCTGGCCGAGCGCCTTCAATAATTGATCGAAATCCAAAAGGTGGACACATTTTCCCATACGGATATTGTACTTGGTATGTTGCTCAGTACAAATACGTTCCTTGGGGAGGAAATGCCGGTACTTGGCTATATAATGCCAGAGCCTATGGAGTGAAAACTGGAAAGACTCCAAAAGTTGGTTCAATTATTGTGACTAGTGAAAGTTGGTATGGTCATGTTGGAATCGTGGATAAGGTTCATAGTGATGGGAATATTACAATTTCCGAGATGAACTATAAGGGGTTTGCGGTGGCTAGTAAGAGAACTTTAAGCGCTAAATCACGCGTAATCAAAGGCTATATCTATTAGCATGGCGGGTTTAAAATTTGGCGAATTTTTTTGTCAAACTCTCCGCTACTCTCTCGCTGTACTACTTCGTACACCTCGTTCGGTGCTCGAGTTTTCCTCAAACTTCACTCAAATTTTGAAACCCAAATATTACTATATAAACAAAAACCTCCGATTGATCGGAGGTTTTTATTGTTTTTGCGAAACTATTTTTTATTTAAATCTAATGCAACTTTGACTTTAAAAGGAATTTCAGACACAGTTTGAAACTTACTCTTTTTATCTTTTTTTAAACTAGTTTTAATTTTGTAATAGCCACTTTTTTCAGATATAACCATTCTATCAAGTCTTGTTATTGTTCGCAGCCTATCTTTACCCGATGGAAATTTTAGTGCCCCATTCGCCTCAAACAATTTTTCTTTTTTTGAATCAAAAATCTCTACTTTATACTCCGCGTCTTTTGAAGTATCGTTACCGATATTAGTCCAATAGTTAACAATATCAGACGTTAGAGGAATTTGAATTTTTTTATCCATTAAATTTTGTGGAATTCTAAACTCCATTTCCTCCAAGGATTCCATCAAGCTTATATTGTTTGTTTGCTGGTCTATGACAGAATTTCTGCAAAAAATTCCCCAGATATGTTTTATGTTTTTCATTTTTTTAATTTAATAATTAGCAAGAGAAGTTTTTGTAAGACAACTCTTTCTCGTGATATTCCTGTTGATTTATTAGAGTCAGGGCATTAATTTTGTTAGTTACCCACTTTGAATTAAGGATGTTAACTGTTTGGTTTTGCTTTTCTAGACACTCAAATTTAGGTGGAATCAACTTGGTTTCTAAGGAATCTGCTATTTTTTCTAAAAAATTTAAACTTGGGAGAAATGCTCCATTTTCAGCTCTGGCAATGCTTGGCTGTTTAGTCCTCATTAATTTTGCGAGTTCTTCTTGGCTGACCCCATTCATTCTTCTGGCCTCAATGATCATTTCGCTAATTTGAAAAGCCAAGCTTTTGTTGTAATAAAAATCCCTGAAACTAGGATTTTCCAAAAGTTTCTTTTTTAAATTATTCATAATTTTTAATTACTAATTATAACAATTAATAATTCTCTTTGCCCTTTTATGAGCAGTATCCAAATCTTTCTTTGGTGTCTTATTGCTCTTCTTTTTGAATGCGTGAATAAAGAAAAAACATTTTGCTTTTTTCACCCACACAAAAAATAAACGATACCAGAAGCCCCCATCACGAACTCTTAGCTGATCTAATTTTTGATTTTTGTAGGTAAAACTTTCTACATCACCAGATTCCCTTAATTTTTGTCTGCCGTATTTACTTAAATGATCAATGCTGTTAGCTATTTTTTCTTGAGCTTCATGGCTGCTTACTTCTTCTAGAACAAAAGAATCCACCATTTCAGTCTTAACTGATGTGGTTGCCATTATCTTTCGTTAATAACTTAAGTGCTGTTTTATATAACAGATCTGTTATAATAATACACCATACAAAAAAAATGTCAATAGGGAAAAGAGAGAATTGTGAAAAATATAATAAAAACTCTTGCAAGGAAGGGTCTTTGTTATATGTCAAAAAATTTAATACTTACTTCGGTAAGTACTTCGGTAAGTACTAAAGTAAGTATTAAATTGTTTTTAGAAATTCTTCAATTGTTTTGTAGCGTTCTTTGAATATTAGGTAGAGAGTATCTGGTTTTTCGGGTTCGCCGATTAGAATTAAGGGTTTTCCAAGGCCATAGGCGATTCCGGCTTCGATGTGGACTGAGTTACCGGCGGGCAAAAGAACAATTACTTTTTCGGCGTTTTTCAAGCCCTCTAAATCTTTCTCAAAAATCTCTTTGAAATATTCATCTTCATAAAAATTTTCAGTGGCTTCAAATTTTTTCATTTGATCTTCAGGATGAGCGTCTGGATTTTCTTTATCAGCTGGCATATTACAAAAGTTGTAGCAGGTTTTCCCTTTTTCTTTCAATTTTTTAATCAACAATTCGCATTGTTCTTTGTTTCGAAATTTTGAAAGCAGAGTGTAGTCAGTCATTTTAGTTTTTCTAAAATTTTATTATTCACCAACTCAACTTCATCATCGTTGAAGCGGTAGTCATGACCAATTCCAGGAAGAAGAATAAACTCTTTGGGTTGGTTGGCGTTATCAAAAAGTTTTTTTATTTCAGAAACCGGAATGAGCTTGTCTTCCTCTCCAGCGACTATAATTATTGGAACTTTTATTTTTTTGATATCTCCCAAGGCATCATATTGATCACGGTCTAAGACGTTACTGAACGGAACTTTGAATTTAATGGTTTTTTCTCTTTCAAAGGGCAAGTCTCTTTCTCCAACGTAGTCAGACTTTTTCCATTTTGCTCGCTTCATTCCTTTTGTTGGACCAAAAGATGACATGATGGCGAGAACGGAAGTGACCCTTGAATCTCGAGCGGCATAGAGAATTGACATTTGCCCTCCTCGACTGTGACCACCCATCAAAATGTTTTCGTAACTTTTTTCTTTAAGTGCAAAGGCTAAAACATTTTCAATGTCTGTTAAATATTGAGTCATAGTATAATCATTGATGTCTCCATCACTGTTCCAAGTTCCAGTTGGGTCAAATCGAACCACAGTGAAACCTTTTTCATTTAGTCTTTTTCCAAGCTCTCGAAGTCCTGTATAATCTTTAGAATCCAAGAACCCCGGACAAAGAATCGCCAGCTTATCACCCTCAGCTTCATGAATTGTCGCATCCAAATCTCCTTTTGTGGATGGAATCTTAATATCTTTCATGGGAAAATTTAATTACAGAGTTAATTACGTAATTAACTTGTTACGTAGCATGCCTGTCCGCCTTTGGTGGGCTACGTAACATAAAATATTCATTGAAATTTAATCATTTGACATTTGAATTTGATTTGGAACAATTTGGAACAATTTGGATTTTGAAATTATTTCCAAAGGTCCTTCCAAAACAATCTCTCCGTTTTCCCCGAGCCTCCAGAATCTTCTTCTGGTTTAACTGGCTCTGGTTCGGGAACATTTTCTGGGTTGATAGGAAGTTCAAAGACAATCACCTGACCGAACTGTTCTCCTTCAGTTTCAGGCACGTGTTTTTTGACATCTTTTGAAATCGAATCAAAGCCTCCTTTGGTGGTGTTGATAGCAAAAAGAGTTTGATGAGAGAAAAGCTCTTTTTCTTTCGAGACAAAATCCCAATTAACTTCAGGTCTGGCTCGTTCCAAAAGATATTTCAAGGGCTGTTTGTATTCAGCTTTAGTCCAGAGCAAAACGTGATCTTCTTCAGAATTGTCCAAAATATATTGAACCGCCCTTTCAAATTGACCCAAAGTGATCCCGTCATCTTTTTTGAGGATCAAAGTTCGATCAGTTGGAACTTGTGCAGTTTGAGAGAGCTTCATTTCATTAAACCATTGCTTGATTCCATATAAATTCAAAAGCAAAACACCAGTGACGACAAAAACTGTGATATAGGTTGAACTTTTTTTGAATTTCTGATCACTCCAAACCAAAAACAGTCCAATAATCAAAAACGGCACTGGGAAAACGGGGACAAAATAACGGGGGCGCAGTCCATAGGAAGTGCTGATAGTCAAAATGAAGAAAAATGAAATCCAAACCGGGATGAGGAAAAGAAAATTTTTCTTGGAAACATTTTTTTCTCGACGATAGAAATAGATTGACAAATAGATTCCGACAAGCATTGAAAACAGTCCAAAACTGATTGGAATTGGATCAGATTTTTGCCCGGAACGATGTTCAAAAGAAGTAGTGATTAAGAAATAGGCTTTGGACTGTTCTCGGAAGTTTCGAATAAGTTTTTCTGAAAAAGTTTTGTCAGCTCGGCCTTTCTCTGTGAAAGCTCCTAAAAAAGTTTTGGCATTGCTGAAATCGGTTTTTATCTCACTTGCGATCATTGGAACATAGGTCGCTGCGATGACCGCGATGGCAACCCCAAAAGCTTTTAAAATATTTTTGGTAAAAACTTTTTTGATATTTTCCGGAAGTTTTTTGATTTGGAAAAGTTTGAAATGATTTAGGAAGAAGATTCCGCAAATTCCAACAAGTGCGAAAAAGGCATAGAAGTGAAACTGCGAAGCTAAAGAAAATCCAAGCGCCCACAAAGCCAACCACTTCATTTGATCCTTTGCCTTTTTGGATTCTGCAAACCTGAGCATTCCATAGAAAGTTAGTAGTACTAGAAATGGAACCGAGTTGGGATTCCAAGCAAAGCGTGAATATTGAACCACTAGAAATGCTAGAGCATAAAGGCTAGTGACAATCAGAGAATGTTTTGGAGAAAAGAAAAGCCGACAAAAAACAAAGAGAAGTGGAACGGTCAAAATTGACATTATCAAGTCAAAATAGGCAAAGGCGGTTGGGTGAGTGGAGTTTAAAATTCCAGCTGGAAGATATTGGAAATAATAATAGGCTGGTCCCAAATGCAAATAGTCCTGGTCGACTTTGGTGGCTCGAGGCCCCAAAAGAGGCAACTCGCTTGGTCCATTTTTAACCGCTTCAGCTAGCAATGCCGCATCTCTTCCCTGATCCCACTTAAAAAACAACCACTCGCTGTGATTATAGGTTCTTAAAAAAATTGCTACCACCATTACTACAGCAAATATTCCCAAAAATAGTTTTGTTTTGCTCATATTATTTAATAGTAGTTAATTTGCCTGACATAAATCCTTGAAAAGTTGTTCCTGTTTTATAAATAAAGGGTAGCTGAATAAGAAGCATATTAATGAGAAATAAATCAAAGGGAAACATTATCCAAAAAAATAAAGTTGAAAAACTTAGGGTATACAAAGTTATATAAACCAAATTTTCTTTTGTTGAATGTTTTTTGCAATAATTTGCTTTTCTTAATATCATTCCCAGGCATCGATTCTTGTTAAATACCAAGAAAAATAAATTAAAAAGAAAGAATACACTAATGACAATAATTTTTTTGTAAAAAACAGACTCAACTAGAATTAAAAACGGGATGGAAATAAAAATTACAGCTATAGCATTTATCGCTGACATTAAAAGCTTTTCAAGAGCAGAGGTTTTGTTCATTTCCTATTTGATAAATTTTAAATATATTTTATAATATTAACAACTTCCTGTAAACGATATCAGTGATAAAGCTCGTGGGCGGTTCTGGTGTCGAAATTGAGGGGTCAGTGGTCTAAAAATTTCACCGCGATGGAATCAGATTCGTTTCTGGGCCGGGTGCCAAGGATTGCAGAAATGCCTTCCACAGGAAATAAAGGGCACTGTTTATTATCAACGGTGCCCTTTTCCTATTCATTTTTTTAAATATGTTTTTGAAAAGTTGATAATTTGAGGTCAGTTTGAGAAAAAATTTGAGCAATGAAATGAAGTTTACTTAATTTGTAAATGGAGTGAGTAGCGGAGAATTTTTTCTCAAAATGGACCAAATTTAGAGTAGAAATCAAAAACTTAGATGTTTGAGGACAGTTCGAGGAAAATTTTAAATTGTGCATGAGATGTACTTAATGGTACATTGAAAAACAATTTGAAATTTGACAAAGAAATGTTCCAAACACATAAGTTTTTCATTCTTCTCGAAACTTGTATTGTATAGCTTCAGCTAGATGAGGAACTTGAATATCTTTTTCTCCCTCCAAATCAGCAATAGTCCTCGCTACTTTCAAAAGACGGAAATAGGTTCTGGGAGAAAAATGAAGAGTGTGGATGGCTTTGCGTAACAATTCTTTTTCAGCCTCGCCAATTGCACAGAATTTTTTTAGCTGTTGGTTGTTCATTTCGGCGTTGGTGAAAATGTCAGCGTGAGCAAATCTTTTTAGTTGAGTTTGGCGAGCTTTCTCGATTCTTTTTCGAACCAGCTCGCTTTTTTCTGCTAATTCTTCTTGAGTGATTTTTTCAAATTTGAGACGAGGGACCTCAATTTGCAAATCAATTCGGTCTAAAATAGGTCCGGATAGTTTTTTCTTGTAATTATTGATTTGATTGGGAGTGCAAATGCATTCTTTTTCCAAGTCGGTTGAGTTTCCACAAGGGCATGGGTTCATGGCAGCCACCAGCATGAATTTGGCTGGGAAAAGCAAAGTTCCACTGGCTCTGGAAATTGAAACTTCACCGTCCTCCAAAGGTTGGCGAAGGTTTTCAATCAAACTTCTAGAAAATTCAGGAAATTCATCCAAGAAAAGAACTCCACGGTTGGCTAGTGATATTTCTCCTGGGCTGGGATTGGTTCCACCACCGACCAAAGCCACCGCCGAGGCACTGTGATGGGGAGAACGAAAGGGCCTCTCGGTCATCAAGGGTTGTTTGTTATCAGTGACGCCAGCAATTGAATGAACTTTGGTGACCTCAAAGGCCTCTTCTTTGTTCATTGATGGCATGATTGAAGGGACCGATTTGGCCAGCATTGTTTTTCCAGAACCAGGAGGCCCAGACATGAGGATGTTGTGACCTCCTGCTACTGCGATCTCCAAGGCCCTTTTGGCGTGTTCTTGGCCTTTAATAAAGCAAAAATCATTCTTATTTTGGAACCTGCCTGCCGGCAGGCAGGTATCCTCAAGGTCAATAATTTGCTTAGCAAACTTTTTGAAACGCTTCTTTTTAAGCTGTTCAGTGAAATCCTCCAGAGTTTCGATTGGAAAAACATTCAAGTCATCAACTAAGTTGGCTTCTCGGGCAACTTTTTTTGAAAGAAAGATGTTTTTGATCCCATGTTTTTTCAAAGACAGTGCGATTGGCAAAATTCCCTTGTTGTCCCGGAGTCTTCCGTCCAATGAAAGCTCACTTAAAAAAACAGAATCCTTTGGCAAGGATTCAATTTGTTTGGTGGCTAATAAAATTCCCAGGGCAATTGGAAAATCAAAATAGGGACCTTCTTTTTTCAAATCAGCTGGAGCCAAGTTGACGGTGATTCGACCAAAATAGTGAGGAGGCTTGAAGCCGGAGTTTTTTAAAGCACTCGAGACTCTTTCTTTGGCCTCTTTGACGGCGGCATCAGGAAGTCCAACAATATTAAAAACTGGTTGACCGGCTAAGGTGTCAACTTCGATTTCGATTAATTTACCTTCCATGCCGACTACTGAAGCCGAATAGACTTTCGAAGACATTGAGATTAGTATCAAGTATTAAGTATAAAGTATCAAGTATGGTAAATTTTTAAATTCATTAGTTATTAATTAATTTTATTTTTTTTTGGTTTCGTGCGATAATAGCTTTGTAGTTATGATTTTAACACGATTCAAACTTTATTTAAATGAAAAAAGAGATTGATTTAAAACTTTTCTTAAAACAACTTTGGACATTGCTCAAACCTTCAAGGAGGCAAATTTTTGTGTTGCTTTTTTTAGCGATCATTGTTGAAATCTCTCAATTGGTTGGGCCATATTTTTTGAAAATAATCATCGATCTAATACTAGAGTTCAAGAGTGAAGAGATTCTTAATATTTTGATTTGGATTGGGGCAATGTTTTTGGCCAATCAGGTCTCGTCCCTCTTTGCTTATGTGAAAGATCGAAAAGCCTTGGATATAGTCACAGACACTGACTACTACTTGGCCAATGACGCCCAAGAAAAAATGGTTGGCTTGAGCCTGTCTTATCATGAAAAAGAAAACACCGGGAACAAAATTGTTAAAATTGAACGAGGAATTGATCGCATCAGGGATCTGCTTTTGACTTTGTTCTGGGAAATAATCCCGACCTTCTTTCAGGTTGTTTTCACAATGATAGTTTTGTTTTGGGTCAATTTCTATTTTGGTCTCACCGTTTTGTTTTTTGTGCCAATTTTTGTTTGGATGACTTTGAGGGTCAATCGAAAGGTTCATCCTCAAAGAGTTCAGATTTATAAGAAGGGGGAAGAGGCTTCCGGTTTGATGACCCAATCAATCATCAACATCAACACAGTCAAATCTTTTGTCCAGGAAAAACTAGAAGTAAGTAAATTCAAAAAAATCAATCGCATCATTCAAGACAATGCAGTTTCAGTTTTCAGCACTGCCATGAAATATAATCTTTGGCGGACCTTGGTGATCAATTTGGGACGAGCGGCCATTTTGTTTTTTGGTGTATATTTGATTTGGATTGGATCAGTGACAGTGGGAAGTTTGGTTTTTGTTATCACCATTTCTGAAAAAGCCCTCATTTCACTTTTTCGGATTTCAAAACTTTATGATCAAATTATGGAAAGTCTTGAGCCGGTTGCCAGGCTATATGAATTGCAACTGGAAGAGTCTGATATCAAGAATGTTGTAAACGGAATTAAACCAAGCCATCTTGAAGGAGCGGTTGATTTTAGGAATGTTTCTTATGCCTATTCTGATAATCGGCGTAAGGCTTTGAAAGATGTCAGTTTGAAAATCAAGCCTGGTTCGATGGTAGCCTTTGTTGGACCTTCAGGAGGAGGAAAAACTACTTTGGCTAGAATGATTTTTAGGCATTATGATCCACAAAACGGAGAAGTTTTGTTGGATGGAAAAAGTTTGAAGGAATATGATCTCTATGCCTTCAGGAGATTTATTTCAATTGTTCCTCAAGATGTTGAAGTTTTTAGCGCTTCAGTCAAAGAAAATATTGCTTATTCTAAACCGGAGGCCACCCTCAAAGAAGTCAAAGCGGCGGCTCGAGTGGCCAACGCTGAGGAGTTTATTAAAAATCTTGAAGAGGGCTATGACACCCAAGTTGGAGAGCGAGGAATAAAACTTTCCGGCGGACAAAGACAAAGAATTGGAATAGCCAGAGCGCTTTTGGCGGATCCTTGTATTTTGATTTTTGATGAAGCTACTAGCAATCTTGATTCTTATAGTGAGAAGCTGATTCAAGATGCGATGGAAAAAATTAAGAAGAATCGAACTGTGATTGTGATTGCTCATCGGCTGAGCACTATCAAAAAATCCGATTTCATTTTTGTTTTGGAGAATGGACAGTTGGTTGAGCAGGGGACTCATGCACAGCTGTCTCAGGAGAAGTGTGGGCTGTATAAGAAACTAATAGACCTACAGAAACTAAAGCAAGTAGAGTGATTCTGGTAATTAGTAATTAGCAATCAGCAATTAGCATAAAAATCCTTTGGGGATTTTTTAGTGACTGTTGACCGTTGACTAGTGACTGATTTATCTCTTGATTTAAGCGGTTTATAATGATATTATTGAATTTGTTGTACGTTTGATGCCGGGGTAGCTCAGTGGTAGAGCAAAGGACTGAATTTCGGTCCACTTCGCAGTGATGCGGAGTTGCAAATTGGGTGAATTCGGGGAAACCTAAAATTCAAAAACTATTTTTAGAAATTAGGATTAGTTTCTAAAAATAGTTTTTGAATCATGGCAATCCCGAGCCAAGCTTTGGAGGGTCTAAGTTCCAAGGAAGGTGTAGAGACTAGCAAGTGAGTCCCAACAATAATCTTGCAAATAGCGCCCAACTTCTTTCGAGTTTACTTGAAAGAAGATGATATAGTCCGATACTTGAGGAAACTCAAGCGAACATCAAAGGAAAATCCTTGTGTCGAGAGTTCAATTCTCTCCCTCGGCACCACTTGAATTTGAAATGATGCACTTATTTCTACTGCAAGTTCTAGATTTTGATCAAATTTCCTTCAAAATTTCTCCCCCTATGAATATAGGGATCGAAATTTTTTGAAAATTTGTTTCAAAATCTAAAACTTTCGTAACGAAAACGGCGTCATTTCAAATCCATAAAAAAGGCGTGCGATTACAGAGATGTCTGGGTTTAGAATTTTATATTTTAAACCCAGTTTCTCTAAGTGATTGTTTTTGCGGGTATAGTATAATGGTTATTACTCTAGGTTGCCAATCTAGTGATACGGGTTCGATTCCCGTTACCCGCTCAAAAAAATCTAACACCTCGGACTTGCTCCGGGGTTTTAGATTTTTCGGGAACTGGAATCGAACCAGACGGAAGCGCTACATTCCGAGCGAGCGAGGAATTAAAGAGAGTGCGCTGAGTCCGGGGAGAAAGCGCTTAATGAGTGCGAGCTGAAAGCGAAGCACGAATTTAGCGACTTGACCCTTCGATTCCCGTTACCCGCTCACCTAAAGAAAAATTCCAATTTTTGTTTTAAAACCAATAGCTTTCGAGTTCGATTCCTGCTAGGGATTATGATGTTAAAATAAAGGCTTTGTTAAGCCTTTTTTGTTTATATGAAATTTTTTTGAAAAATTAAGGTACCTATTTAAGCGGCTAATTTTAGTTCTAGCTGTGTGGCTTTACCCGTGTTTAAGAGGTCTAATATTTACTTTTTATATAAAATATGGCATTATTAACTTTCTAGTTTTTTGACAGACTACATAAGTTTAATTTGATATTAATCATAAAAAGGGGGAATTTGTGATGAAAAAGATTGAGGAATTGAAAGCTTTAGTTGAGAAAGAGGGTTCTGAGGCGATGAAGTCGGTAGTGTTGTCGGCAGAAAAATATATCGAAGGCCTCAAAAAGGTTTTTACAGAAAGACCTGTTTCGAATGCAGCTTTGGAAATAGACCTGCCAATGTTTTTTCGTGAATTAGAAGAAGACGGAACATTCGAAGGAATGGAGGGCATGGAAATCAAATTGTACATGATGAATGTTTTGTATGTTGCTCGTCATACCTGGGAATTGGTCGACGGTTATGGACAAACAAAAACAGGAGACGATCTCCGTAAAGCCTGGCCTCTCATGTTTGAGGACGATGAAATGCTGAGCATTGAGGATTTGTTTAAAAACATGGGATTCATGATTCAGTAAAAGGAGGGAAGTATGTTTGATAAAAATGAATTTTTAAAACGACTCAAAGAACAATGCAATAATTTCAATGTTGAGTCTATTGGGGCTTGGGTTCTTGCGGAAAATGTTTTTTGCGCTCGTATCAGTGAAAAAGGAGAACGCGAATGGGTCTTTGCTTTTTATTATGACAAGAATAAAATAAAACCCAGGGATAGTCGATACATCGATAGAACTCTTCAACTTCTTATGTTTGGACTTGAACAAGGAGTTCTTTCTCAAAGAGAAGATGATTCAGTCGTATTTTTCCACTTTGCTGGATCTCCTTTGGGGAGATGCCCCATTGGAAACCCGGAAAATGCGCTTAACTATGCAAGTCAAATGTTGGTGCGGATTGATGGTTCTGAAGTTGTGTGGCCGGAATTTCCAGAAGAAATTGATATTAAAAATTTAACTGAAAGGGACTAGAATGGCTGATGTATGTCCAAACTGTGAACACAGCACAAGTTTTAGCAAAAATCCGGAGCGTGAAAATCCGGATTTATCGGAATCTCAGAAAAAAAGATTACCCAAGTATATTTGCAACAGTTGCGGAGCGGCAGTTTCCGGTTTTTTGAAAAAATAGGCTTTAAAAAAGCTAACAACGAACGACCTTAGTTTTTAACCGAGGTCGTTTTTCATTACAAAACTAGTTCTAACCGTCTCTACTAACCCGCTCAAGAAATTCAACCGAAAGGTTGTTTTTTGATTTCCTTTTTATGCTATAATACCGAACATGAATAAAAATAGTGATTTAGGATACAGTGAATTTTTTGAAAAGGCTCGACAGGAAATTGGTCTGGGTGATTTTTCTGTGGCTCGAGTTGTGTCAGAACAAAAAGGTTTATATAAAGTCAGGAATGAGACCGGGGAATACTTATCAAAGATAAGGGGGAAACAAATATTCGATGCAACCTCGAGAGAAGACTATCCGGCCGTGGGAGACTGGGTGACCTTGACTGAACTGGAAAATCAAGAAGCAGTTATTGAAAAAGTTTTGCCCAGAAAAACAGTGATTAAAAGAAAAAAGAGTGGCAGTGACGAAGTTCAAATAATTGCTACTAATATTGACGTGGCTTTTATTGTTGAGTCGGTGAACAGAGACTATAGCTTGAATCGACTGGAAAGATATTTTTCCATAGTGCGTGATGGAGGAGTCAAGCCAGTGGTCATATTGAATAAGATTGATTTGATTTCCAAAGAAGAACTCGATTTAAAAATAGAACAAATCAAAAATAGATTTAAAGAAGTCGAAGTATTTTCGACTAGTGTAAAAAATTCACAGGGAGTAGACGACCTAAAAAATTTCTTAGAAAAAGGCAAGACCTATTGTTTTTTGGGTTCATCGGGTGTTGGGAAGTCTTCGCTGATAAACCAATTAATTGGAAAAGACGAAATAAAAACAGGAGACATTGGCGAATCTGCTGACAGGGGGAAGCATGTTACCACTAATCGGGAGATGTATTTTTTGCAGAGCGGGGCGATTGTGATTGATAATCCCGGAATTAGAGAAGTGGGGATTGCAGATGCCGGGACGGGGGTGGAGGATTCATTTGACGAGATTGTTTTTTTAGCCAAAGAATGCAAATATTCTGATTGCTCTCATGTTCATGAGCCAGGGTGTCGGGTTTTGGAGGCCTTGAAGGAGGGAGACTTGGACGAAGGAAAATATTCCAATTATATTGATTTGAAAAAAGAATCAGAGCATTACAGCATGAACCAAGTTCAAAAACGAGAGAAAAATCGCCAGTTTGGAAAATTTATGAAAAAGACCAAGAAAGAGTTTAAAAAATATGGGCATCGGGGATACTAAGTTTAGTATTATGTATTTACCCTGTTAAATAGACTGCGTCTAATTTTGATTTCATCAAAATTATTTAACAGGGTGAAGTATCAGGTATTAAGCCTGTCTGCCGGCAGGCAGGTTTGCAACCGAGAGGTTGTTTTTTGTTCTAAGGCCTTGCGATTCTATTGACAAAGTCTGGAATTTATGATTTAATCTTAGGCAGAATTTATGTTAGAGGTTTTTATTCATTGACAACAAAGCAAAGGAGAAAGACGATGACATTTTCAAAGAAAACAGCGGGCATTAGCGCCTTAGCGGTTCTGGTCCTGATTTGCGGTCTGATATTTTTTATTCCGGACGGGAGGACTAATTTGGTTGACGACCTTCGGCCAGTGAAAGCGGTTTCTGAAGAGAATCTTTTTGTTCTCGACTCTCTCAAAGACAAAACACCGTTTGAGAGAAAACTGATTCTCAATCATGAATGGCCTAGCATCGGGAAGGATCTTGTTGCCTGGCTTCGCCTTTCGGGGAAGATTGATTCGGGAGTGGAAGTTTCCTCAATTGAATTTTTATATGGGAGCGGTGAGGCCGAAGGGGAAGATTTCGATGGAGATATCCATAAGGGCTTTTTCGAAGACCAACTGATTGCCAAAATCAGCATTAAAGGAAGAGACAAACCCCTCTTCGTGGCCGTTCAATGTTCCAATGGTTTGTTTCGTCTTCAGGGTGATGGACTTGAGTCTGTTTATGCCGATGAGTTGATCTTTACAATTGGTAAACGGAAAGGATTGGTCGACTACGTCTCTTTCGAGATTGCAATCTCTTTGGCTAAAACTTTTGGCCTCCCGATTTATAAGGGCAAGGGTCAGAATAGGAAATTAATTAGCGCCGAAGAGGCGCTTGAAACAAACACCGATTTTCACCAAGTCATGGTTCTGGTTTTTACCGGGGATGTGTTCAACCTCAAGGACATGACCTACAACGGCAAAAAAGCCGGTTGATTTATCTAAATCTTTTTAAACCCCTGGAGTGGTTAACACTCCCGGGGTTTAATCTTGTTTCAACAGAGCTTGTGATTGTTCCATTGACAAGAAGTGATTTTGGGTATATAATACTTGTGTAAGTTAAATATTTTTGTTGAACCGGGTGGTTTGTTTTTGCAGACTACTTTTTTATTTTGCAAAAAAATCAAACCTCTCAATATCAAAAAAAATGAAAATTAAAAATCTAAAAAACAACCTAGCTATTTTTGGAGCAGTGGTCAGTCTGTTGTTTTTTGGTGTGGGTTTGGCAAAAGCTAATGAAGAGCTGGAGAGTCAGATCATTAATTATGCCAACCAAGAAAGAGCTGCTGGCGGAGTTGAACAATTGGTGAAAAGCGACATCCTTGATGAGGTGGCCAAGCTGAAAGCCAGAGACATGTTGGGCAATGACTATTTTGCTCATACTTCTCCTCAGGGATTGAATCCTTGGCATTGGTTTGATCGAGCCGGTTACTCCTATAAGTTTGCGGGTGAGAATTTGGGAATGGATTTTGAGACTGCTTTTGCTGTTCACGGCGCTTGGATGAAAAGTGAAACTCATCGAGAGAATATTTTATCCACTAAATATAAAGAAATTGGAGTAGCGGTTGAGAGGGGAATTATTGGCAACAAAGAAACCCAAGTTGCTGTTCAGGTTTTTGGGACTTCTTTGAGAGAAGGTGATCCGGTTCCAGTGAATTCAACTAAAGACACTGAAGCCACTATTAATGAAGATGGAGTGATTATCGCTCAAAGCTCATTTCATTTTTGGCGAGGTGGTGAAGTTGACGAATTGTTGGTTTCCGCAGAAGTTTCTGGGGATCCCCAAGAAGTCACAGCCATCATTGGTAATCAGGAATATGAACTGGAGAACCTAAAAGGTGATGTCTATGTCAACTTGATTTCCTTAAAAGACGAAACAATCAAAGAAGAAAATATTTTAATCAAGGCAGTAGGGGAAGATAAAAAGGCAGTTTTTGGCAAAATCCCAGACAAATATTTTGCTGAATATATGATTGAAAAAGATGAAAAAACAAAAGAGAAAAGCCAAGTTGTGGCCATGTTGAACTCTGATCAAAATCCTAATAATCTAGTTCAAAAAACCAGACTTTGGTTCAGTCAAACAGGATTTATGCTTTTGATCGCAGGATTGTTCATCATCACCATTTTCAATATTTGGGTATTAGAGAGAGAGGAAGAGAGATTGCTTGAGATGAAACAAGCATAGTTTAAAAAACGTTTGACAATTCAAAATATAAAAAAATATTTATGGGAAACAAATTATTCGTAAGCCTTCTGTTATTTTTTTGTGCTAATCAAGTACATGCAATTACAATGGACGACTTGGATGGAGGTCGATTTTATAATGACTATCCGTGCAAGCAAGTAGCCTTCGGGGAATGCTTAAGCGAAAGAGACCGCATTTGCCAAGAAAAAATGCTCCGATGTTCTAAGCCATGTGGAGAAAGAACAAGTCCGCGTTTTGGTTCTTGGACCGCTGAAGATGAGGGGTGTTATGAAAAATGCACTGAAGAATATCTTGAATGTGCAGAAGGATGGTATCACGCATATAATAATCTTGATAAATGTAGAAACGAAGTGAAAGCCAAATATGGAACAGGAGCAGGAAGTGTTGAGACTGAATGCAATAAGGTCAAAATGATGGACGAATGCATGAAAAAAAATAGTTATACTAATTGCAGTTTGGCATGTGATACAAAATGCAAATCTTCAAATTTCCGAATAACATCTAGTAATGTAAATATTTCGAACATTTTTGGAGGCCAGCAATCTAATTGCATGGGTGAAATTCCTCCAAATTCAGTTTCTTGTCCAGATGATGAACAAAATGTTCTAGTTCCAGAGGAAAGGCGATTAGTAAGTATTTGTAGCTCGCCAGAAGGATCAGAGCCAAAATGTGAATATGTTTGTATTGAGGGTGTGCCGAACGAATACGGAGAATGCATAAGAGTTGGATTTATTAAAAGAACTTTTAATTGGATTGCAGGTTTGTTTAATTAATCCAGCATGAAATTCTCAAGAGTTATTGAAAAAATAATAATTAATTAATAATTAAAACCAATGTAAGATCAACGTATCTTCCGTGGGAGACTGTTTTCAAATATCATTTCTGATAAAAAATATAGACTACTTTTTCTAACGAAACGACATTTGAAAACAGTCTCCCCGAATCTAATTTTTGGCTTATTCTAAGCAGAGTACCAGGGTTTTAAAAACGAGAGAGTCAGCGTAGAGAAAAGAGTGGTCTGTTTTAAATAAGTCGAAAGGAAAACAAAAATAATTATTAATTTGAACTTTTACAATTGAATAATAGTCATATTATCTGGATCCGGAGGGGATGATGAATACTCGAGGGAAAAATATGACAACGAGTAATAAAAAAACAGCAAAAACTGTTATCTTAAGATTAGAAATCTCTATTCTTATCAATCCGTTGGGGTTGATATTTAGAAACTTAAAATCCTGAATTTATTCGGGATTTTTTGTTTTGCCTGAATTAAACCAAGTTTGAAAAAATGTTTTTTTTAGGCTAAAATTGAAATAAGGTTTTTGTAAATAATTAAAATAAAGCCATGAAGCCAGTTTTAGATTTTTTGAGAAAAATGGGGATGTTGCATGTTCATTCTGGGGATTATCAAACCGGAGAGTTCGACAATCGAAAAGATATTAAGAAAAAAAGTAAATCCAAAAAGACCCCAAAGGCTGCTGCCGGAGGAGCCTTTTTGGCTGGCGCCATGGCAGTTTCAAGTAAGTGGATGATCTTGTTTTGGATTCTGGTTGTTTTTGTTGTATTTTTTCTTCTGGTCTTTTGGATTAGCTATGGTTTAAGTTTTTGGTTAATACTTTTCTTCGCTTTCTGGTTCTTCTTTTTCAAGAAATTGAAAATTCAAATTTTAGCCGGAAAATTGCTTTTTTGGAAAATGTTTTTTATTTTCTTGGGTTTGAGCTTTTTCTCCTTGATATTTTTGGTGCCTTCAGAAGACGCTGATTCATCTTCCAAAAGCTCTAAAAAAAGCATGAGTAAGCTCGAAGAAAGTGGCTTAATAGAGGTCAATCAAGCCCAATTTTCCAGTTTTATTTTTGGTAGTTCTTCCAAAGGAAATAGCAAAACTGACACTGTTCATTTGACGATAAATCCAATTTTGACATTCAAAGTCGATGGAAATCAGGAGGTGAAACTAGAAAGCTTTGAAATAAAAAATTTAGAATTTAGTGATGAGCCCAAGGTTGGTGAAATCAAAATGATTGCTCCAAAGCACAGGAAAACAGATGAATCTTGCACCGGTTTTTATTTTGGAGGGTGCAAAGACAAGGCCCAACCAGAAGATGTCAAGAGCGATGGAGAGAGCATTGAATATGAAGTAGTTGAGGGAGATGTTGAGAAAACAAAGACTAAATACTATGATCAAGTTTTTGATACCTGGTTTGTGAGGCCAGAATTTCGGGTGATTTTGCACAATATTGGGGAATTTGACTATGATGAGGTGATGGAGAAAAATAAGGCTGTAGATGGGGGCAAATACGCTCAATATGCTGGCTTAGAGGCTGATGACCTGGCCAGTGTGCTTGAGTTTGATGTTGTGGCAAAAATGAGCAATGGAGAGAAATTCAAGAAGCATTTTGTGGCTGAATTTGATGGGGAAGATTTGATGAAAATGAAGACAGTCCAAATGGATTATTAGAAAAACAAAAAATTAGATAACAAAAAAATCGCTAATATTGGCGATTTTTTTGTTGTAGTTGAGAGTTCATTCATGTCAATAGGATTCTATTGACAATTTAGCAAAAGTATGCTATAGTTAGGTTTCAGATAGAATAATAATAATTTTGGTCTGTTTTGAAGATTAAAACAGTCCTTTGAAAATTTAGGAGGAAAGATTATGGCTGAAAAAAAAGCAAAAAAGGCTGATCCGCAAAAAGGAAAACAGCAAAAAGCAGCAGGCAGCGGTAAAGCCGAAAAGGTCAAGGAGACCATAAGGGAGGCTGCTGGATTTCCCAAAATGAAGAAGGGAGCCAGTCTTTGGGATTGGTTCAAGACAGGTGTTGTCTTTCTGTTTGCTCAGGACAAAGGGCGGGAGATGATGCGAGGTGCATTAGGAGAAGAAAGCGCGTCTTTGACCTCTGGCTTTAGTCGAGTTTTTTTTAAAAGACTCTCACGGGAAGATGAAAATCTTTACCTCTTGGCAAAGAAATGGTTTGATTCAGATGAACGAGAGATTTTAGGAAATTTCGAATGGGATCTAAAGTCTTCCAAGTGGGATTTTGAAGGATTTAAAGATCAAATTGGTCAATTGAATAAGGTTTACGCCGATAAACATCCCGTAGATTCTAAAGATCCAGACAAAAAAGAAGAAAATCCGGCATACAGTATTTTGAAAAAAATTATTGATGCCAGAAGATCAGGGAAAACTTTCAAGGAGCAATGCACCCTTTGCGGACCTGGATTGATTCAGGAGGAGCTGGGTGAAAAGATTGGCATTAAGGATTTTGGCAAAAATCCATGGGCAATGTGGCCGGCCAAAATTGTGTTTGGCGTGTTTTTCGCTTTCGTTGCTTTTTTCATTGTAGGTACTTTTGTCGTTTTGATTTAGAAAAGGAGGACATCATGAATAAAGCGGTATTAGTTTTTTGGGGATTTTTATTCTCAATTTTGATCAATGTGTTGGCTATTATTCTGACTGCCTTTGGAATAGCAAGTTATTCCTCTTGGTGGTTTGCCTTTTTGATCGGGACTACTTTGATTTTCTTTGCTCTGAGCTATCTCTTTCCTGTTCTTCCGGGAAGACCTAATATCAAGACGTTTGCCATTGTGATGACTGCTTTGTCGATTGTTTACGGCTTTTTGGGCACGGAATGGGTGTCTTCCATGCAAAATGAATGGGAGTTATTTCGGTTTCAGAAGGCAGATGAAGGGTACACCCGGTTTGTTTCAGGGGGGCCGATATATATCAAAAGCAAAAAGAGGTTCCTTGCCGTAGAAACCAAAGAACAAAAACGGTTCATTATTAAAGAAGGAACCAGGGTATTTTTAACCGGAGAAGAGGAAGCCAGAAAAGGTCAGGCCACTATGGTTGAATTCAATATAGATTTTGTTGATAGCAAAAAATCTTATTGGGTGCCAGCGAAAAGACTTTCGAGAACTCAAAACAGTCCCGAGGACGATGAAGAGAACGGACGGAGCCTTGCTGGAAAAAGTCAGACAAAGGGTGTTGGCCCGAAAGTTGGAGATATCATCCGATTTAGTCCGGCGGAAATTGCCATGTTGGATGAAGTTGTAGGCGACTCTCAGACATCTATTAATTTAGGTTCTGGACTAAAAGGCAAAACCTTAGTTTTTGAGGAAAAACTCAAGGTTTCGTGTAATAAGCCGGGCGGGTTTACCTTCTACATAGGGGGAAAAAGCATGGATTGGCTCAAGCCGGAGCACAAAATTAGCAAGTTTGCCTTGGACAAGGGAGCTGAACTCCCCGGGGGATCAATTTTTATGTTAATCACTGACCACCCCCATACTTTTCACTCAGACCTTGTTCTGAGGGTCGAAGGATAACAAAAGCCTGAAGGCTAAAAAAAGAAAACCGCAGGAAGTGTTCGAAAACACTTTCCTGCGGTTTTTTGTTTGGCAAAAATTCTATAACACAGCTCCCAAGAACCAGTCGATTGTCTGAATAATGATGTAGCTACTTCCAACAATCAAAACAGCGATGATGGCGTACTGAAAATAGTTTTTGGCATTGTCTAAGGTTTGACTTCGAGCGTCTCCTAGGGCAAATAGATACATTAATCCAGTGATCACAAAAGCAAGAACTGCTAGGATCAAAAAAGTTGTCAAAAGCCAGTCAATGAAATTCCAAATAATTGCCTGGATTCCGCCACTAGGATCAGGCAAACCAGTGTTAGTGGGAACAGTAATGCCTGTTGCTTGGGCACTTGCTCCCGAAACCAACCCCAACAGAGCAATAAAAGAAAAGACTATTTTTTTCATGAAATCAATTTAATTACCAAATATTTGCTAGTAAAATTCCGTCTATAAGAGCAATAATAATGTATCCAGATAATCCAATTGCAATTCCAATGATTGAATAAGTTACCATGTCTTTTGCTCTTTGGGCATTGTTGGAGTTTGCTCCGGCAGTTAAAAACATAATTCCAGAAATCACGAAAGCCAAAACAGCCAAAATAGTGAACATCATCAAAAGCCACAACAAAAAATTAACAGCGATGTCGCGGGGATCTGCATTAGGGAGATCAAAAGTTCCAGCCTCGTTGATTCCGTCTATCCAACTGGCCTGGGCCATTAACAAAGGGGTGGCTAATCCCCAAAAAGCAATCATTAAAATTTGTTTTGTTTTTTTCATTTTATTTATATAAAAAATTTTATTACGTTAACTACTATATATCCAACCAAAGCCAATCCCAGCCCCAAAGCTGCTAAACGCCACATCATGTGAGCATTTTCTAGAACATTTTCATCCCCTCCGGCGGTGATGAAATAGACCCCTGAAACCAAAAGCAAGGCAATAGACAAAATAAAAACCAAAGCCAGAGCAACATTAGCTGTGTGGAGAACGTTGTTGAAATTGCTAGCTGATTCTAAATCCACCTGATTTTCTCCCGGGTTAACAGCCTGAAATTGGGCCAAGGCTCCTTTTCCATAAGCCAACCCAGCCAACAAAAGACAGTAGTATTTTTTTATTGTTGTTTTCATTTTTTTTCGGGTTATGAAATTATTTTAACATTTAAAAATAAAAAAACAAGCAGGGAGCTTGTTTTTTTATTTGAGGTTTTTTAATACCCCCGAAAAGTAAAACGCGCGCTTTACTTTAGTTTTGAACTTGGCCAGCAAGCAAAGTGTCGATGACGTTAACCACGATGTAACCGATCAAGGCTACAACAATTCCAATAATTGAATACATAAGCCATTGTTTTGCTTCCTCGGCTCGTCCGGAACCTCCAGCGGTTACGAACATAACACCAGAAACTACGAATCCGATAACGGCTAGAATTGTGATGATAAGTAGTAGCCAGTTAAGAACAGCAGAGATGATGTCGTAAATAGAAGTTGATTCAAGACCGGTTCCTCCTTGTCCTTCAGCTGGGTTGAATTGTGCCCCGGTGATCAATGGCAAAGAGAAGACAACAGTCAAAACCAAAAAAGATAAGATGTGTTTAGTTGTTTTTTTCATTGTTTCACCTCCCTTCTTGTTTTTATCATTTGTTTTTATTTAAAATTATTTTTATTATCCGGTGATAAATAGAGATATTTGTCGAACTAGAATCAAAGAAGCTCCGGCTATTAATATTCCCAACAGAGCATAAAAAATATTTTGTTTTGCTTTTTCGACTTTGGTTGAATCTCCAAAGCTGGACAGATAGCTTATTCCGCTTATTGTTAAGCTAATTATAGCAAGCAAGCCAATGATTGACAATAAGAACGTCAAACCCCTGGTGACAATTTCTGATAGGGTGGGAGCATCGTCAAGGCTGGTCGGCATAGGTCCTCCGTTCAAAACTATTTCTTTGATTTCTCTCAAGAAAGTTGGTCCGGCTAGTGCCAGGGCCAATCCAATCAGGGCACCAGTCCAGATTTTTTTGGCGGTTGAAACCAGGTTGTCATTGCCGGAACTTGAAGCCATTAAATAAATTACTCCGCCAATAACAATAAAGAGAACTGCCAGGAAAGCGATGATGTTCAAGATTCCTGTCAAAACAGTTTCAAAAAAGGTTGTTATGTCTCCAGTGGTGCCAACAGGGTTTCCGAAAGAAACATTCAAAGCAAAAGCCAAATTGGGAATCACCAACAAGCAAAATGCAAAAATAATTAGTTTTTTTTTGTTCATTTTAAATATCTAAAAATCCAATAATTGTTTTCACTAAAATCAATGAGCCCCCAGAAACTGCTAGGGCGATGATTGAATAAAGGGCAATTTTTTTGGCTCGGTCGGCTTTACTTCGATCTCCTCCTGAGCTTAGATAGGAGAGGCCACTGAAAATGAATCCTACGACAGCTAGCATTCCAATCAAAGTTAGCAGGAAGGTTAACACATTGGCTAGGATGTCAGCTAGTGGGGTGGCGTTGTCAATTGCGGTTGCTCCTCCGCTTGGTCCAAGTGCCAAATCTCTGATTTCTCGAAGAAGTGAAGGTCCGGCTACGGCGATCCCAAATCCAATCAATGCAGCTACAATGGTGTTTTTGGCCATAGTGATTTGGCTATCTTTTCCGCTAGCGGTGAGATAGAGGACTCCACCGATTACAATAAAAATCACTGCCAACCAACCAGCAATTCCTTGAATAGCCACCAAAATTCCCTGAAGAAAAGAAGTCAGACTATCGTGACCAATCGGATTGTCGTAGGCGGCATAGCAACTAGTGGCAAGTACTAAAAGAAAAGCAGGAATAATAAATTTTTTTAAATATTTCATTTTAGTTATTTAATCAAAATTCTGTTCAGTTTGTTGGCGTATTGAATCTGCTTTCAGAATCACAGGTAAATTCAAACCAGCTGCTGGTTCCTCTTCCGACCATATTTCCAGTAGAAAGAAATACCAAGAGAGTGTAGACCAATAGCCAACCGACCATCATTATGCCAAACCCAAACAATGTTTTGGTGATAATGTTCTTGGCCACTCCTGTTAGACGGGGATTTCCCATTGAAACAATATAGACCACTCCGCCGACGGTGATGAAAAGAATCGCAGTGACAATCAACAAAGACAGCATTAAATCAAAAATGTTTTTCAATAACAAGGCGAAGTGACACAAAGTGCAGTCCTCGGTCTCGTCAGTTGTTGTTCCAGGGTCATCACTGTGTCGACCACAAGGAACGAGGTGACCCCTCAGAAGCAAAAATCCTCCGGTTGAACCTTCTTGATAAGCAGCAGCAGTTGAACTGGGATTAGGCGAGGGGTTAGGGGTTGGTGGCGTGCCAGTGAGATTTCCTGACGCGCAACAAACAATGTTTGGGATAGAAGGGAAAGAGCTAATACATTCTCCGTTATTAAGGCCAGAATTAAACATCAAACTGCAATTGGTATTTTCTATGCAAGTTCCAGCTCCCGCTCCACAAGAAACTTGAGCTTTTACAGAAAAAACGGGCGACAAAAGCAAAAAACTTGCCATCAATCCCCAGATAATTTTTTTGATTTTAAACTTCTTCATTATTGCCTGAGAAGATTATTAATTCTCACTTCAGCTGAACGCAAAGCTTCATAGGAAGTTTTTGCCCCTGAAACCACTTCGTTGATCATTTCCACAAAAATTTCTTCTACCACAAGGTTCTTTGGTTGAGCCCAGGATTTGGCAGTCAAGGCCTGGATGGCAAATTCGCTAATTTCAGGATCATTTTTTTGTTTTTCAATCAAATCTTTTCGGGCGGCGGGTTTGTTGGTGTTTTCCAGATATTTTTCATTAGGATCGAAAGAGGGTCCGGCTTGATCCTCAACCACGACTGGTTTGGTGGTCAAAAATTGAATATATTTCCAGGCTTCATTGATTCTGATTTCTTGGGTGTAGGTGACAGGTCTATTATTAGATACTGGTTGGAGCTCTTTGTGCTTTGTGACGGCTAGTCCCCAGTAGTTGGAAAAGTTTATTTTATTATTGAGGTTTTGTTGAGGCACTGGAGCGGTTTCGAAGTTGAGTTTCGGCGACTCTTCTCTCAGTCGATTTTTCCAATATGAATAGTTGATCATCATAGCAGTTTTACCAGAACGAAAACTGTCTATTGAATAGTCCATAGTTGAATTCCAGGTATAGGCCTTAGATCCAATTAGGGCAAATTGAGTATAAAAATCTAAAACGTCGATTGATTTTTGATTATTAGCAAAAGTGAGTCGGTTCGAGTTTTTGTTATAAATTTCAATTCCTTCTTGCATCATCATCAAAGTTAAAATATCTGAAGCTCGGTTGATTCCCCCGGGTTTCTTTGATCTTCCAAGGGCGATGGCAGATTGAGTGATATTGCCATTTGAGTCAATTGAAGTTAGGTAGTCAATATAGTCCAAAAGCTCTTGCCAGGTTTCAGGTGGAGAAGTGATTCCAGCTTGGTTGAAAAGATTTTTATTATAGAACAAAGCCAAAGTGTCACAATAAAGAGGCATTGCATAAATCTGATTTTCTTCTACAAAGTCATCATAGGTCACATCAACAAAGTTTGTTTTAAAGGAATCTAGGTATTGCTCAGAATCTGGTAGAGCCACAATTTTTTCTTTGTGCTCCGAAAGCCAGTTATTCCCAAAAAAGAAAACATCTGGTCCATTTCCGCTTGCGATTGCGTCCGTTAACTCTTTCTCAAAGGAAGTGATGTCATTGGAGACTTTTTTGTATTTTATATTTTTGACTTGAGGATTCAGTTTTTTGTATTCCTGATTGATTTCACTAAAAACATCAGAATCATCAAAAACCCCCCAAACCTCAAGGTTTAGTTCATAGGGAGCCCTCCTGTTTTTTAAACATCCAGAAAAAAGAAAAACGGCTGGTATTAGAACTAAAGACATCGCCAAATAAAAGATTTTTTTGTTTAGCATTTTTTATTTATTTTTATTTACCTCTCATTTCAAACTCATAATATCATTTTGGTTGACTGAAAGCAAATAGGCTGTGAGTCCATAAAGTCGAAAGTTCTTAAAGTCCCTAAAGTTTTTGGGCAAAATATTTTTATAAAATAGTAGTTGCCGCGACTTTTTCCTCGCTATTGAGTTTCATAATTCGAACTCCTTGAGTAGCTCGTCCTAATTTAGAAATATGCTTTATGTCAGTTCTAATGGTCTGTCCTTTGTTGGAGCTAGCAATCAGATCTTTTTCTTCGTCTTCACTTCCCAGGATATGAGAAGAAACCAAGTTTCCAGTTTTTGCAGTTATTTGCGTGGTTTTGATTCCGGAACCATTTCTGGATTGGGTTTTATATTTATTTAAAAGAGTTCTTTTCCCGTAGCCGTTTTCTGAAATTACCAAAAGCTGGGAATCAGAGTCTTCTTTGTTGACAACGTGCATTCCCACTACTTGGTCTTCCCCTTTAAGCTTAATTGCCTTAACTCCGGCGGCGGTTCTTCCCATTGGTCGAACATCTTTTTCATCAAATTTGATGGATTGTCCTTTTCGGGTCACTAGCATAATTTCATTTTTTCCATTGCTGGTGTCAACCCATTCCAGAGAGTCATCATCATTGAGATTAATTGCGATCAAACCGCTTCTTCGAACATTGGCAAAATCTTGCAAGGAAACTTTTTTGATTCGTCCTTGGGTGGTTTGCATCACTAAATTTTTTGCATCAGAATCTTTTCCAATGGCTTTGACTGATGTGATTTTTTCTTCCGGGGCAATTTGTAAGAAGTTCACAACCGCATTTCCCTTGCTAGTTCGGCTAGAAATTGGAATTTCATAAGCTTTGGTTTGGAAAACCTTTCCAGTGTTGGTGAAGAAGAGAACATTGTCATGAGACATCACTGCCAAAACCTTATCAATTGAATCATCTTCTTTGACTGATCCACCCTTCACTCCCTTGCCACCTCTTTTTTGGGCTCGAAAATTGCTTGGTTGAAGTCGCTTGATATAACCGTCTCCAGTCATAGTGATTATTGACTCTTCATTGGCAATTAAGTCTTCTTGAGAGAGGTCCCCAATTCCTCCTTTGATAACTCGAGTCCTTCGTTTTTCTGGATATTTTTCTTTAAGTTCCTGCAATTCTTCTTTGATGATGTCAAGAATTTTTTGAGGATCATCTAAGATTATTTTCAGTTCTTTGATTAAATCCAATTTTTCTTTTAGCTCATCTTCAATTTTCTTTCTTTCCAATCCGGCCAAGACCTGAAGTTTCATTTCAAGAATTGCACTGGCTTGTAAGTCTGATAATTTGAATTTAGTCATCAAGTTTTTGTGGGCTTGTTCTTTGTCTGTTGATTTTTTGATGGTTTCAATGACTTTGTTGATTTGATCAAGAGCCTTTTTAAGTCCTTCAAGAATGTGAGCTCTGGCTTCTGCTTTTTTCAAGTCAAACTTAATTCTCCTTGTCACAATGGACTGTCGGTGGACTATATAGTGCTCTAGGATTGCTTTCAAGTTCAAGGTCTGAGGCTCAATTCCGTCCACTAAAGCTAGCATATTCAAATTAAAGTTCTTTTGTAGATCAGTTAGTTTATAAAGTTGGTTTAGGATTTTATTAGGATAAGCGTCTTTTTTGAGCTCAACCACAACCCGGATTCCTTCTCGATCAGACTCGTCTCGGATGTCTCTAATCCCGATCAGTTTCCCAGTTTTTACCAAGTCGGCCATTCTTTGGATCAAGATCGACTTGTTGGTTTGGTAGGTTAGCTCTGAAATAACGATGCTGAATTTATTTTTTGTCGTTTCGATAATATCAGCTTTGGCCCTGGTTGTGATTCCTCCCCGTCCTGTAGTATAGGCATTCAAGATGTCTTTTTTGTTATAAATTGTTCCTCCGGTTGGAAAGTCTGGTCCTTGGATGAATTTGGTCAAGTCTTCGATAGTGGCATCTTTATTGTCGATTAGATGGCAGATTCCATCAACTAGCTCATTCAAGTGATGAGGGGGGATGTTGGTGGCCATTCCAACTGCAATTCCCATTGTTCCGTTTAAAAGAAGCTGAGGAAGCTTGGCCGGCAAATAAACAGGCTCTTTTCTGGTTGAGTCATAATTGTCTCGCCATTCAACAGTTTCTTTTTCTAGGTCAAATAGCATTTCTTCCGCAACGGCGTTCATTTTAGCCTCGGTATAACGCATTGCCGCTGCCGAGTCTCCATCGATTGAACCAAAGTTTCCCTGACCGTTAACTAGTGGATATCTCAAAGAGAAATCTTGAGCCATTCGAACCATGGTTTCATAAACAGCCGAGTCTCCGTGAGGGTGCCACTTACCCAAAACTTCACCCACTACAGTTGCAGATTTTCGAAAACGGGCATTGTGTTTCAATCCCAACTGCCACATTGAAAAAAGAATTCTCCTTTGGACTGGTTTGAGTCCGTCTCGAACATCAGGCAAGGCTCTCGAAACAATGACGCTCATGGCATATGAAAGATAGGACTCTTCCATTTCATTAGTGATTTTTCGTAAATTGATTTTTCCAATATTGTTTTCTGCGTTATTTTCCATTTTTAAAATTATTTATTATTTCAGTTGAGTTTAGTATCCCAGGTTTTCCATTTCTTTTTGGAGTTCTTCATTTTTGTCCACTTCGGCTTGATATTTTTCTTGAAGGGAGGGGATGTTTTGCTCGAAAGTTTCTTGAGGGCTATTGTTTCCAAACTGGTCCCTCAATGAATTAACAGTGATGAAAAGCCACAAAGTGATAATAATCAAACCGATAAAGAGAGTCAAAACAAAGGCTAATTTTTTTCGATAAGCTTTTGGTTTTTTCATTATTTTTTCGTGTAGATCTTGGAGCATAAAATTAGTTACAACAATTCATAAAGATGACCTTATTTTTAACATCCCTTAGGTCGCTAGGTTTTAAAACCAATTTCTTTGTATCATTTTCCATTTCCAGCCCCAGTTCTTTTTTAAATTCTTCATTGTCAGCAATGTCAACTTTTAATCCTGGGATCTTGTAGTGCATTGGGATGATGATTTTTGGATCAATTTGAGTAATAACTTTTTCGGCTTCTTTGGAGCCAATTGTGTAGTTTCCTCCAATGGGGATCATCAAAATATCAACGTCACCAATTTCTTCAACCTGTTTTTCGCTCAAGGTGTGGCCCAAGTCTCCTAGATGACAAACTGTCATGTTTTCGCTTCGAATCGTGTAAATGTTATTAAGACCTTTCCGCTGTCCTTTTTCATTGTCATGAAAAGAAGAAATTCCTTCAATTGAAACATCTTTGAAAGAATATTCTCCACAAGCGTCAATTACAAAAGGATCACCTTTCAAGCTAGCGGTGTTGTTGTGATCAAAGTGATCATGAGAAACCAAAACAATGTCGGCATTTCCTTGAGGAGGTTTTAATCCGACTGTTTTATCAAATGGATCTGTGAAAATTACCACCTCTTCCGCACCTCTTTGTGGTCTTGTTTGAATTTTGAAACAAGAGTGACCGTACCATGTGATTATCATAATTTCTTTGAGTTATTTTTTAATTTGTTTTTTTAATTAATCATCTTCGGATTAATTATAACGGCACAAAAAGGGTTTAAACAACCCCTCTACCAACTTATTTTATCATCATTTTTTCAAGTTGTCTAATAGATTTCGAGGTCTATTTTAGAAATTTTTTAATCTCGTTTTCAATTTCAGGGTATTTATTACTCCAAAAAATTCGTTCATCTTTTTTGAACCAAGTCAGTTGTCTTTTGGCATAATTTTTTTCTGCTTGAACTATTTTATCAAACAGTTCTTTTTCAGAGAGATCCCCTTTTTCATAGAGTGGAACCAGAGAATAGGCGATCCCGAGGTTCTGGATTTTTTCTGGTGGCAAATTGTGTTTCTTGAAAAGCTCGGAAATTTCCTTCACCATGCCGGCGTCAAATCTTTCTTTGAGGCGGGTTTTAATTTTTTCCAACAGCCTTTCTTTTTCAACTGGAATTCCGATTTGTAAAAACCTAAATGCTTTTCCGTCAATTTTTCTAGAATTTCTCTTTTTGAAAGTTTCTATTTCTGGCACTTTGCCAATTTTTTTTGCTATCTCAATTGCCCGGATTAACCGGGGTGGATTTTTTTTATCAATAGTCGAGGCTCTCACGGGGTCCAGTTTTTTAAGAATTTCAAAAAGTTCTTCCGGGGCCCTATTCTTTAAATCATTTCTTAATTTTTGGTTTGGTTTAATTTCTGGGAGTTCTACATCATCAACCACCGCTTGGATCCAAAACCCCGTTCCACCGCATAAAATAGGGATTTTACCCTGTTGAGATATTTCAAATATCTTTTTCTCCGAGTTCCTCTTGAAATGAGAGACGTTGTATTCATCTTCTGGGTTAACAAAGTCAATCAGGTGGTGGGGAACATCTTTGTAAATATAAATCCCGTCTTTCCATGCCCCCTCGACCTTTCCAGTGCCCAAATCCATCTCTTTAAAGACTTGCCTAGAGTCAACTGAAATAATTTCACCATTAAATTGTTTGGCGACTTTGACCGCTAAACTTGATTTTCCAGAAGATGTTGGACCTAGGATTACAATAAATTTGTTTTTCATGCTATTATATTAGTAGAAGCCTTCAGGATGAGAAAGTAAAAATTGAGACCCACCTGGATTTACAGGGAAAAATATTTTTTTTCAACACTTTCATTAAGGGACTCTAAGCTTTTTCTGAATTGAGGGCTTCTTAGAATCACTATAATTTCAAACCAGAATTCGCTTCAAGATTTTTCCAATTATCTTTGAAGCCTTTTTTATTTCCATAAAGATATTTAGCGATTCCGGCGACGGCGATCATTGAAGCGTTGTCTCCGCAAAGACTTATTTCCGGAGCATTAAAAACTGTTTCAGGAAAGTCTTCAGCCAATTTGTTTTTGATATTTCCCAGAATTTTGCTGTTGGCTGAAACTCCCCCGGAAAGCAAAACCGTTTTGGGTTGGTGAATTTCAATGGCATCAAAAGTTTTCTTTTCCAAAACATCCACGACAGCATCTTGGAAGGCTTTGGCGATAAACAACTTCCAATTTTTCATTTCTTTTTCGGGTAGTTTCTCCTCTTCTAATTTTTGATAGAAATATAGAACCGAAGTTTTTAGACCAGAGAAGGAAAAATTCAAATCTTTGGAGTTCAGCATGGGTCTCGGAAATTCAATTTCTAGGTGAGAATTACAGATTTGGCAAATTTCTTTGTCAAAACCTCCGCGACTCGTTCCATTTACCGAATTAGTAAACTCCTCTCGTTGCTCGGTTTTTCCTCGAACTTTACTCAAATCTGAAATTCCCATTTTTTTAATCCTTTCTTCGGCTTCGTTGGCCATCTGAGAAATCACGGGGCCTCCCGGGTAACCAAGCCCCATCATTTTAGCTACTTTATCAAATGCTTCTCCCACGGCATCGTCTTGAGTTTCCCCAATAATTTCATATTGAAGATGATTCTTCATTAGAATAAGTTGGGTGTGGCCGCCAGAGATTACTAGATTCAAAACAGGAAAATCAAATTGGTTTAAATCGCCTTGATTTTTTTTGATAAAGTTTGAATAGATATGACCTTCTATATGATGAACTCCAATTAGAGGTTTTTGGTAGAAATAACTCAAAGTTTTTGCGGAATTCACTCCGATCAACAAAGCCGGAATCAGTCCTGGTCCAGCGGTAACGCAAAATAAATCAATTTCTTTTGGTTTAATCTTGGCTTCCTCAAGAGTTTTTTCAATCAAAGGAACGAGGTTTTTGGAGTGTTCTCTAGCTGCCAGGTTCGGCACCACTCCACCCCAAGAAGAATGGAGCTCAACCTGAGAAGAAACTTGGGAATTGAGTATCTTAAAATGGCCATTTTTGTCAAACTCCAAGATGGCTGTAGCTGTTTCGTCACAAGAAGTCTCTAGGGCAAATAAAATCATAAAAGGAATGAAAACTTATTTAGCCGATTAAAGCTAATAATAAAAATTAGATAAATTTATAATTTGTAATTTATAATTTGTAAACAATTTATAATATCAAATTTTAAATTTTTAAACTCACGCGAGCTTTGCTCGTGTCAATTGAAAATTAAATATTAAAAATTTAGTATTGTTTATAAATTACAAATTATAAATTTTGTAAATTCATTTCTTAAATATATATACTCCTCCCACTATCATCGCTAAGCAAAGAACCTGTCCAGTGGTTAAAAAGCCAAGCAAGATGTGTTCTGGCGGAGAGACTCGGAAAAATTCAATTATAAATCGGATCAAGCCATACAAAATCAAAAATAGACTTAAAAAATTCCCCTGAGCCCAATCTCTTTTTCGAATTGTCCATAAAACAATAAATATTATAACACCTTCTCCCAGGGCCTCATAGAGCTGGCTGGGGTGACGAAGAGTCTTTGGGTCAGTCGGAAAAAACATTCCCCAGGGTTTGTCGGTTGGATGACCAAAAAGCTCCCCATTAAAAAAGTTTCCCAACCTTCCCCAGAAAAATCCCAAGGGCAAAGCCGGAATAAAAAGATTTCCTATCCCCTCGAAAGAGATTTTTTTGAGTTTGCAATAAATATAGATTCCTAGCAGAGCTCCAATCAAGCCACCGTGGAAAGAAAATCCAAAAAACCCATTTGAGCCAGTGATAAAAACCTCGCTGAAATTAAAAATTAAAGTAGTCCAGTCATAAAAAATGAAATATCCCAAACGGGCTCCGACAATCATCCCAAAAACTCCTGAGAAAAAAACATCTAAAACAACCTCCTTGAGCTTTTTGGGTGGCAACTCCCTTGAGTCAAATTCTTTCTTTGAGATTCGCCAAAAAATTAATCCAAGAATTGTCGCAAAGGCTAGCAAATAGCCAATTGAATACCAGCGGATCGCAAAAAATCCGATTTGGGTGAGCTCGGGGTTTATGTGAGAAGGGATAGTTTGGTAGGTGTTTAAAAAGTCCATTTTGTGTAATTTGTAATTAGTAATCAGTAACTTGTAAAAAATTCCTTCGGAATTTTTCCTAATTACAAATAGCTAATTACTGATTACATTTATATTCTATATCAAGTTTTAAAAAGTATATATCTATGTTATTATATTTTTAGATTAACAAATATAGCATAAATATAAAAACAAAACAATGATTGAATTTCTTGTCCAAATGGGCGTGGCCAGGCAGTATGCTGGAGATATTTGGCTTTTGATTATCTTTTTAGCGATTGGAATTACGTTGACCTTTCTAGTTAATAAAAAAAATCTTGGAGCCTTAATTTTGTCGGTTTATATTTCCTTCCTTATTGTTTCTGCGGCATTTTTCATTCCTCGAACTAGCGGCATGAAATCAATTGCATTGGGAATTCTGATTTTTTTAGTTTTCAACGGAATAAAAAAAGCCTTCCCTTTTTCTTTTAAAAGCAAGGGTTTGGCTGGAATGGGGAGACTGATTTTCATAGCCTTAGTCATCGTGGGAATGATTGGCAGTATTGTTTTAAGCGGTTTTTCTCTGCTTGAACTAGAGGAGTTCTTCACTCCGCTTTCTCGAAAACTTTTGATTTCTAGTGAGGCGAGGTTCGTTTGGTCAGTACTTCCGCTTGCTATCCTCATAGCTTTTAACAATAGAAGAAGGTAGTCAAGGAATATCAAATGTCAAATTGTTTCAAATTATTCCAAACCAACATCAAAAACTAAAATCAAAATATCCGCCTTTAAGGCGGATTTTAGTCATTTTTAATTAGGATTTGATTTGAAATTAATTTGGAATAATTTGCCTGCCTGCCGGTAGGCAGGGGTTTTGAAATTTTTAATCATCATTTAAACACAAAAATCGTAGTAATGCGAGTTTTGTTTATGCAAAAGTTTTTTCTAAATTTCAAGCAACCAAACCCATTTTTTCTTTAATTTCAGCGATTTTTCTTTGGGCTTTTTCTCGAGCTTTCTCAGCCCCTACATCAAGAATTTTCTTCACTTCTTCATCAGAGATTGCGTGATATTTTTCTTGGATGGGTTTCAAATAATCAACGACTGCTTTCGATAAAGCCTCTTTGAAATCTTTGTAGCTTTTGTTTTCAAATTCTTTGGCTAAGCCTGCTGGTTTTTTGTTGGTCACCAAACTGAAAATATTTAATAGATTTTTCAAGGCCGGTTTTTCGTCAGAATATTCAATTTTCTCGCCACTGTCAGTCATCGCTTTCATGATTTTTTTGGTGATTGTCTCAGGGTCATCCAGCAGTCCAATCCAATTATTTTCAGAAGTTGCAGATTTTGACATCTTGTTTTCTGGATTATCTAGCCCCATGATCCTTTTGCCTTCTTTTTGAGTGAATCCTTCTGGGATGACAAATGTTTCGCCAAATTGTTGGTTGAATTTTCTTCCTAATTTTCTGGTTAGTTCAACATGCTGTAGTTGGTCTTCTCCAACTGGAACCAGATTGGTGTCATAAAGCAAAATATCTGCGGCCATTAAAACAGGGTAGCTAAAGAGTCCAGCATTAACACTCTCTTCGTCACCGGATTTGTCTTTGAACTGTGTCATTTTTCTCAGGTCGCCAGTTTTAGTGATCGTGTTCAACAACCACATTAACTCAGCGTGTTCTTTGACCTGAGACTGAATAAAAATAATTGACTTTTCTGGATCAATTCCTGAAGCAAGATATAGTTTGGCGACTTCCAAAGTTTTTCTAGATAATTCTTTTGGGTCTTGAGGGACGGTGATAGCGTGCAAATCAACAATGCAAAAAACTGAATCATATTCATTTTGCAATTTTACCCAATTTTTTATTGCTCCGAGATAGTTTCCAAGATGAAGGTTTCCTGAAGGCTGGATTCCTGAAAAAATTCGCTTTTTCATCGTTTGAAGTTTAGTCTTAATACAAATATCTTAAGTCAAATAAATTATTTTGGCAAACCCGCAAGTTAAACAATCAATATTCAATAACCAACATTCATTCAATATACATTTTCACAACATTCAATTTGTCATTGGGTGATTGGTTGTTGAGAGTTGATCATTGGATATTTAAGTTAAATAAAAACTGCCCTAAAGGGCAGTTTTTATTTAACTAGACTTCTATAATAATCGGCAAAATCATTGGTCGCCTCTGAGTCTTTTGGAACAAGAATTTTCCAACATCTTCCTGGATGTTTTTCTTTACATAGTTCCAGTCAGGCTTGGCTCCTCCGTCCAAGATTTTGTTGATTTCTTTTTTAACCCTGGCCTTGGTTTCATTGACTAAATCAAAGTTTTCTTTGACATAGATGAAACCTCGAGAAGATACCTGAGGCTCTCCCACAACTCGTTTTTTGGTTCGGTCAATCACTGAGATGATCGTGAACATTCCATCCTCAGCCAAGTGTTGACGGTCTCGCAAAACTACGTTGCCAATGTCTCCAATTCCAATTCCATCTACCATCACATAGGAAGTTGGAATTTTCTCTTTAGTGATTCGCCCTTCTTGACTTTTATTGAATTCAAAAACAGCGCCATTTTCTCCGATTAGGACATTTTCTTTCTTAAGACCGACTTGTTCGCCTAATTCACCATGGATTTTTAGCATATAGTAAGTTCCATGAACGGGGATTAGATATTTAGGTCGAATTAAGTTTATCATCATTTTTAAATCTTCCTGACGAGCATGTCCACCAGCATGAATATCCATCATCTTATAGTGAATTACATGAGCTCCTTTTTTATAAAGAGTGTCTTTCATCCCCTGAACCGATCGTTCGTTTCCTGGAATCACAGAAGAAGAGAAGACTACTGTGTCGCCGTGATGGACTTTGACGAATTTGTGTTCGTTGTTAACAATTCTCATCAAAACCGCATTGCCCTCACCCTGAGCTCCAGTACACAAAATTGCCACCTTACTATCTGGATAGCGGTCAACTTCCTTGATGTCGATGAAGGTTGATTTATGAGCATTGATATAACCAAGCTTTCTAGCAATTTCGAAGTTGTTTCTCATTGAATAACCATCAACCGCCAACTTTCTTCCAGTTTTTTGAGCCACTTCAGCCACCTCTTGAATACGAGAAACCAAAGAGGAGAAGGTTGCGATAATAATTCTTCCTTTTGAATCTCTAAAAATTTCTTCAATGGTATTTCTAATTTCTGATTCAGAGATACTGTATCCAGGCACTTGAGAGTCGGTACTGTCAGAAAGCAAGGCCAAAACACCTTCGGATCCAATCCGAGCGATTTTAGCTATGTCAGCTGGAACATCACCAACAGGAGAATGGTCAAACTTGAAGTCCCCAGTGTGTACTATATTGCCAACTGGAGTTTTTATTACTAATCCGACCGCATCAGGAATGGAGTGGTTGACATGAAAAAAATTTATTTCAAAGCCTCCCAATCTAATCTGATCAACTTTTCTAACTTTTTTTACTTTCAATGGGGGCAGGTCCTTATATTCCTCGTGTCTTTTAAGGATCATTGCCCTGGTGAGTTCAGTGGTGTAGATTGGAGGATTTCCAATTTCATGAAGAACTTGAGGAATCGCTCCAATGTGGTCCATGTGTCCGTGAGTAATGATCATTCCTCTAATGTTTTTCTTTCGTTTTTTTAGATAATCAACATTAGGGACGATATAGTCAACTCCCATCATTTTTTCTTCAGGGAACATCAAACCACAATCGACAATAATAATGTCGTTGTTATATTCGAAAAGGGTCATATTTCGACCAATTTCTTCAAGGCCTCCCAAAGGAATGATCCTTAGTCGGTCCTTGGCTGGCTTAGTTGGCATAGCAAATCGCTTGCTTGGCTTTTTGCCAGTATTTCTCTTGCCTGCTCTTTTTGGAGCTGGCCTAGAGTTGGTAGTTTTCTTAACTTTATTCATTTTAAAATCATGAAGAACTTAGTATTGGTTTCAAGCAATACTAAATTATTTAACTTTTAATAATAGTATTTATATAAGATATAAACTGTTTTCAAGTAATCTTAGAAAGAAGATTATTTGTGAACAATCTATATAAAATAAAATCTGGTTCTTTGTTTAAACCTTGAAATCTAGGTTGTTTAGTTTTAATTTTGGGAGAATATTGATACTATCAGAAATTAGCAAATTTGTCAAGGCTTTATAATAAAAAACAAGAACTGAAGCCCCGGAGATTTTAATTTCTATTTATCTTCTTCTTTGATTCTATTATAGATGTCTTCGTAACGCACAATGTCATCTTCTCCTAAATAATCACCAGTTTGAACCTCTATTACTTCCAAAATGTCGTTCCCCGGATTTTCTAATCGGTGAACGTGAGTGACGGGAATATAGGTACTTTGATTTTCATGAAGTACTATTTCTAGATTATCATGGGTGATTTTGGCTGTGCCTCTTACTACAACCCAATGTTCTGAGCGATGATTATGTGATTGCAGACTTAGCTTGCCTCCCGGTTTAACAGTTAATCTTTTGACTTGGTAATTGGGGGCAGTGGCAAAAACTTCAAATTTTCCCCAAGGTCGCTCCTCCATTTCGTGGTGAGCGTTGTTTTTTTGTTTGTTCATATTTCTAGATTAAAGTTATATTTTTGATTGGTAAAAATCTAATCAATCACCGGTAGGCCACCTAAATCTTCTTTTTTAATTTCTTTGTAAAGAGAGTTTCTTTTAAGCGCTGGTTTGCCATCATGTTCAACAACATAATAAGCAAAACCTCTCATTTTTTGAACTTCTTCATAGCTGGCATGTCCCGGAAAAGCAGTCGGGTCTTGATCTTCAAAATCAACAGGGCTATCATCAGCTGTTACAAAATAGGTTTTTCCAATATTAACTAGCAAATGCCCAACCCCTGGCTCCATAAAAACTTCATCACCGGTTTTAACAGGGATTGCCTTAAATTCCTCTACAACATCATTAATCATCTCACCATTTTTATCAGTGGCTAATTTTTGCAAAAGAGCAATTCCTTCTCCATGCAAAATCCAATAATGCTCGCTTAAATCCCCAACATGATAATGACCGTAAGTTTTAATGTATTCACCAGAAACAGTTCCTGGCTCCCAGACAGTAATATTTCTTTGGTCTACTCCTCCCCGAATCATATAGTAGTGAACAGCCGGACCTTGTCCATCAGGATCCATCAAAACATCTTTCATCTTTTCATGAGGTCGAGATTTATAGTGTTTTGGAACATTTTTGAAATCTATAATCATAGTTTTGTATTAATTTTTATTTATATATTTTTGTTACGTAGCATGTTACGTAGCAAGCTACGTAACAAAACCATTTTCTTTGGCAATTGCACACTTGAGCAAAGTTTCCGCCTCGGCTTCGCCTACGGCGAGACGGGCGAGGAAATTCACGCAAAAAATTTATTGCTTGAAAATCGATATACAGAATACTAAATACTGTATATTTTATACTACTTCCTGACTCGTTTAGTGTTTATATGCCAATCAAGAATATCCCCAAACTTAAAGATTGGGTTGACGATCGATCGATTCTCAAACCCTTTTATTTTTTTATTGATAATATAGACATAGTTCACGCTGTATAAGAAATGAGCTGGAACTTCATCCGCCAAGATTTTTTCAATCTCATGATATTTGGTTTCTCTTTCACTTTGATTGAAATTATCTCTAACCTCTCCTAGAAGTTCATCCAACTTGTCAGTTCCAAAAACAGCAATGTTGTTTCCTGGGTCATTTTTTTCACTAGAATGCCAGAAGTGATAGGGGTCAGGGTCATTGCCGAAATATTCTTGTCCAAACAATAGGGCTTGATATTCTCTTGGTTTTATGAAGTTTTGTTGGATGTTGGAAATTTCCAGATTTGATACATTTACCCTCACCCCAATGGCTTCCCATTGCTCTTTTATGAGCTCTGAAGTTCTAATGAGAGCTGGCCATTGAGTCGAGATCAAAGATATTTCCAGGGTTGCCTCGTCTTTTTTCCAGCTTCCGTCATCTTGCTTTTCCCAGCCATCTTCTTTCAATAATTCTTGGGCTCTATCTGGGTTATATTCATATTTTTCTGTTTCTTCTGAGGGTTTTATTTCACCAAAATCAGGTAAAATCGGAGAGCTTAGGGATTCAGCAGCCTGGTTATAGAAAACTCTTTCAACAATGGCGTTTCGGTCAATTGCGAAGGAAAGAGCTTGGCGAACTTTTTTCTCTGCTAGAGGAACTGATTTGGTCTGATTAAAGAATATTCCAAAATAGCGTGGGCTTTTTAGCGCCTTTATTTCTGTGTCTTCATCCAATTCAAATTGACTGATTTTGTCATAGGAAAAAAGACCAAAGCCGTTGATTTCCTTTTTATTATAAGCTTCAACCAGCTCATCTTCTGAACCATAGAAACTAAAATTAATTCTTTCGAGGTAAGGGGGATTTGGGTATTCGTCATTAGCTAGCAGTTGGTAAGAAATGATGTTGTCTTGCTTGTCTTTTTTGAAATTAGAGAATTCAAAGGGACCAGAGCCAACTGGCTTGAGGTTGAATTCATTGATTAAAAAGTTTTCTGGCGTAATGTCCTTAAAAATATGTTGAGGCAAAACCCCAAAAGTCAATTTATTCAAGAATGGACTATAGGGTTTATCAAGATTGAATCGAATTGTGTTTTCATCAACAAGTTCAACGGTGATGTCTTGCCATTCACCTCGAAGAGTGCTTTTGAATTTTGAGTCTTGGATCAATTGGACTGTAAAGAAAACATCCCCAGCAGTCAAAGGTTCTTCGTCATGCCATTTGAAATCTGATCTGATTTTGAAAGTGTAACTTCTTTTGTCATCGGATATTTCATAGCTTTCTGCCAAGTCATTGACTAATTTTGAGTTCTCGTCATATTTCATCAAAGACGAGAAGACTAGGCTAGAAATGATCCCATCTACTTCATTGGCTCTGGCAAGTAAAGGATTGATGTAGGTTGGTTTCCCCACAATTCCTTCAGTGTATTCGCCTCCCATGGCCGGAACTTTTTTAGTGGCGTCAAAATAATAAAAAATCGACCAACTCACCAAGCCAATTAGAAAAAATCCGATTGATAGGTATAGGGCCAACTTTTCTTTTTTTGATAAAACTTTAATATAATTTAAAACTTTGCTGTATTTACTTTTCATAAATCGTTTTAAAAAACTATAAATGCTAAAGAATTCAAAATAAATAAAACTCCAAGAACTACAGTGGTGTTAAACAAAAATTTTTCCAAACCTCTTTTGGTGTGAAAGCCCTCACCTCCACCACCGAAAGCGCTTGAAAGACCGGAACCTCGGTTTTGTAATAAAATCGCAGTTATCAAGAGAATTGATATTGTTAATTGTGATAAAACTAATAAACTCATTATTTGTTATTTTATATGTTATAAAAATTATTTCAAAATCTAAATTACTCCAAATTAATTTCAAATCAATTTTAAAACTTAAAATTAAAATAATTAACCCCTTTGTCATTCCCGCGAAGGCGGGAATCCAGATTTTCAGTCATTTGACATTTGGATTTGATTTGCCCGTCTCGCTCTCGCTTGCCGAGGCGGAAGCTTTGAAATTTTCTAATTCACTTAGTTATTTTAGATAGTAAATAGTTTACCAGAGAAATGATCAATACTCCCAATAATCCAGACCAAAAACTTGCAACTTCGAAAGAAGGGATCAGATAAGCCATCAAAAATAGCAATCCAATATTAATGATGATAGTGAATAATCCGAATGTCAATAAAACAAACGGTAAGGACAAAATAGTCAGGATTGGTTTGAGGAAAGTGTTGATCACTCCCAGCAAAAGTCCAGCCAAAACTAAGTTGTAGAAATTGATTTCTAGATCAATTCCATCCACCAATCGAACAGCCGCATAGATGGCAATGGCGTTGATGATGATTCGGGAAAGAATTTTGATTAACATAACACAAAATTTATAATTAGTAATTTATAATTTACAAACAATATTCAATTTTAAATATTTAATTTATAAACAATTCTACTAGTAATAATTTAAAAACTTACGAATTTTTTTAAAATTGAAAATTAGATATTATAAATTGTTTACAAATTACAAATTATAAATTACAAATTGCGAAGCTTATTTTTTGAAAAAGCTTTTATAATTGCTAAGATTAGTAAATTCATCAGCTTCCTCAATCAAAGCAGTTGAGCAACTTTCCTCAAAAGCCATCACCTCTACTTGAACTCCTTGATTGAACTGAAGATATTTTACCAAAGGAATATAGTCTCCGTCACCGCTAACAATGACAATAACGTCTAAGTTATTGGCTAGTTTGATGGCGTCGACTGCGATCCCAACATCCCAGTCGCCTTTTTTGGCTCCGCCTTTGAAAATCTGCAACTCTTTTGATTTGATTTCATAGTTAGCTTTTCGAAGAGATTCAATAAATTTTTCCTCAATCCCCTCCTTAGTAGTAATACAATAAGCGATAGCTCTAACTATCTTTCTTTTACTACCGGCAACTTTAAGAATTTCCTTAAAGTCTGTTTTTTTATTATGAATACTCTTAGCGCTGTAGTACATGTTTTGCACATCTACCAGAACGCCAACTCTTTGATCAGGAAACTTTGACATTTTTTTGTAGTTATCCTTTTAAACTTACTTGAAATATATTTCTTTCTTGTGTCTTCAAGAGGCAATTTCTTTGAGTGCAATTCGAGGAAAAAACGAGCAGCGCAACGAAGTTTATTGAGTAATAAATGGAGTGAGCCGCACAGGTTTTGACGAAGAAGTGTGCCAAAGAATTGACTCGACTAACCTTTAATGCCTAGGCTTTTGATTAGCTTATTATAAGCAACCTCACTTTTATTTTTAAGATGTTTTTGAAGCTTTTTTCTTTGTTGAACCATTCCCAGCAATCCTTTTCTTGAGTGTTTGTCCTTGGGATTCTTTTTTAAATGAGAAGATAACTTTTTAATTTTTGCAGTGAAAAGCGCGATTTGATATTCTGCTGATCCGCTGTCTTTTTCGTGTCTTTTGAACTTTTTAGTAGCATTTGCCTTCACTCTTTTGCTTAAGGTCATAATGATTCAGTCACCGCTTCACCGTAATTCGATTTTTATTTTTGGTACATTTCTTTGTCGGATTCTCCGCTACTTATTCGCCGCACCACTTTAGTGCGCCTCGTTCGTTGCTCAAATCCTCCTCGAACTGCACTCAAAACTAAAAGTCTCTAGATTTCGAATGAAGAAGTTTGATTATTAAAATTAGTTAACACTTGAAAGAAGTGTAGCAGAAAGAGGTTAATTTGGCAAGGTTAGTTAGTATCAAGCCTGCCTGCCGGTAGGTAGGTATCAAGTAGTAAGTATTAGGTATGGGGTTTTCTTTTTTAAAAAATTAATGTAGAATTTCATATACTGCATACCTGACTGCTTGTCTCGCTTAAGCTTTGAAAGATCTCATTTTAAGAGAGTTAATCTTATCAAATTAGTGGTGCGCTCAGTTTAGAATCTTTATAATCATGTAGTCTATAGACAAGGAGCTGATAATATGATAAATTTAATCGCTGTAGCGAAGTTAATTTTAAGGAAAGATTAAAAGTCAAAAGGAGAAGACGATCATGAGAAAAGAAGTCAAGAAAAATTCATTTATAGGAATATGCATGACAAACAGGAACGGTCTGAATTTTCCAAAAGTTTTTGGATCTGGATTTACAAGAATTACTGTGGATTATTTAGATTCGAAGATAGCCTGTAAAATGGAAAGAGGAACTCCTTTCGAAGTTATTTATTCAGGCGAAGACGTTGTGGGCAATGGTAGTCTCGACGATATCAAAGTTTCAAAAGCAGAAGTTTTAGAAATAAAATAAGCTTCCTGATTTCATTTTCATTCCCGGCCGGAGAACACTCCGGCCGGCTTTTTTTATCCTGTTTTCTTTTTTAAAAAATTAATGTAGAATTTCATATACTGCATTATAAAAAAGATAAACATCAAACAAAAATGTCTCAAAATCTTCTAGAACAACTAAACAAAAAACAAAGAGAAGCCGTGGAGCAAACCGAAGGGGCGGTTTTGGTTTTGGCTGGAGCGGGTTCCGGAAAAACCAGAGCGCTGACTTTCAGAGTGGCCTACTTGATTCAGGAGAAGAAAATTGACCCCAGAAATATTTTAGCGGTGACTTTCACTAACAAAGCTGCTGGAGAAATGCGAGATCGGATCAAAGAACTCCTCAATCTTCCACCAGATACTTCGCCTTTTTCTTCCATAATTCCTCATGTTGGAACTTTTCATTCAATTTGCTCTAGGATTTTGCGACGCGAAATTGAACAAATTGGATACGATAAAAATTTTGTCATTTATGATGATCGAGACCAGTTGGTTTTGATAAAAAAAGTGATGAAAGAAAATGACATTTCAGAAGAAAAAATCAAGCCCAAAGCAATTTTAGGAACAATTTCTAAAGCCAAAAGCAATTTGGTTGACGTGGAGGAATTTTCTCAAAAAGTCGGGAGCTACTATGAAGAATTAGTGGCGATAGTTTACGAAAAATATCAATCTCGCTTGGAAGAAGCCAATGCAGTTGATTTTGATGACATCATCATGCTCACAGTCAAACTTTTTCGACAATTTCCCAAAATTCTTGAAAAATATCAAGATATTTTCCGCTATATCATGGTTGATGAATATCAAGACACCAACCACACCCAATATGTTTTCTTGAAAATGTTAGCGGAAAAACATGGCAATATCTGTGTCGTGGGAGACGATTGGCAATGCTTGCCTGGGGGGTCAAAAATCAAAACCAAAGCTGGATGGAAAAATATTGAAAAAATAAAAAAAGGCGATTTTGTCTTAGCGGCCTCCGGGAGGGGTGATGTTAGCGAGCAAGAAGTCATCAGAGTCAAGAAGAATAAATATCAAGGGAAATTGCTTGAGATAAAGACCAAAAAAGGGAAAAAATTAAGTTGCACTCCTAATCACATTTTGTTTTCCAAGCTTTCTTTAACCAAAAATATTTTCTATGTCTATTTGATGTATTCTAAGAAATTCGGGTTTAGAATTGGTCAAGTAAGGGGCATTCGATATTACAAAAAAGAAAATAGAAACGGAATAGGTTTAAATGTCCGAGCTAATCAAGAAAGAGCTGATCGTATGTGGATTCTCAAAGTTGTTAAAACTAAAGAAGAGGCATATTACTGGGAGCAATTTTTAAGCTTAAAATATCAAATCCCAACTTCAGTTTTTTTGGCCAATAAAGAGAGGAGGATGAAATTCAGTCAAAAGTTGATTGATCAACTTTTTGAAAATATCAATACCGAGCAAAACTCAAAAAAACTTTTTAAAGATTTTTATTTATCATTTGAATATCCTCATCACATTCCTCAAGCCACTATTCGCTTCAACACCAACAAGAAAAGAATCAATCTGTCTTTGTTTCGCGACAGGAGGAAATCTATCACCAGTCCCTGGAACGGAAGTCGGACTTCCGTAAATTCAACCGATAAAAAATTTAAAAAAGAGGTTGAGCAACTTGGAATTTCAACGCGAAAAGGAAAAAACACTGACTGGAGAGCGGAAATCACCAGTTTGGATTTTGGAAAATTGGAAAAAATGAGTTTGAAATTAGCGGAAAATTTGAATGACGTAGTAGTGTCAAAGAAAGCTTTTTTAACGAAAGAAAAGCCTTTTTATTTTCAACCGGCTGGGCATCTTAGAGAGACAATGCAAGTTGGGATTTTTCAAAAAAATCAAATTGTTGAAGATGAGATTTCAGAAATTAAAGAGATTGATTATAAAGGCTATGTATATGACATTGATATTGCTAATGTCCATAACTATATTGCCGAAGGAATTACGGTTCATAATTCAATCTATGGCTGGAGAGAAGCTAACATCAGAAACATTCTAGAATTCGAAAAAGACTATCCCAATGCCAAGGTTGTTCTTCTTGAGCAAAATTATAGAAGCACTAAAAACATTTTGGACGCCGCTCACTGTGTGATTGAAAAAAATGTTAACCAAAAAAAGAAAAAGCTTTGGACAGAAAATGAAAACGGGGAGTTGCTTTCGGTTCTGGAGGTTGAGAATGAAAAAAAGGAAGCTGGTCGGATTGTTCAAGAAATCAAAAAAGCTCAAAAAGAAGGAGAGACTCTGAGTGACTTCGCGGTTCTATACCGAACCAATGCCCAATCTCGAGCTCTTGAAGAAGCTTTCCTAAAACAAGGAATCCCTTACAAAATCGTGGGTGGTTTGAAATTCTATCAACGCAAAGAAGTCAAAGACATGCTTTCATATTTGTATTTTCTGGTGAATCCAAGTGACGAAGTTAGTTTTGAAAGAATTGTTAATCAACCAGCTCGAGGGATCGGAAAGAAAACCGTTGAGCGTTTGATTGAATGTGCTCAAAACGAGGAAATAAATTTGTTGAGCGTGGTCAATAAAAAAGATTTAAGTGAATACAAAATCAACAAAGGCAAACTGGAAACTATCAACGAATTTGGCAGGATGATTGAGAACATTCGCAAAAATCTCAAAAAAGTCAGCGTGGCCGATCTCATCAGTCAGATCTATGCCGACTCAGGCTATCGAAAAATGCTCTTGAAAGAAGGAGACGAAGGAGAGATGCGCCATGAAAATATCCAAGAACTTCTCACCGTTGCTCAGAAATTTGATGATGATTTGGAAGGTGGTTTAAGCAATTTCTTGGAAGAGGTGGCTTTGGTTTCTCAAACCGACAAAGACTTAGAAGAAAAAGATTCAGTATTGTTGATGACCATGCATTCAGCCAAGGGGCTGGAATTCAATCGAGTTTTTTTGGTTGGAATGGAGGAGGGATTGTTTCCTCATTCTCGTTCCATCATCAACCCATCAGAAATGGAAGAAGAGCGCAGACTTTGCTATGTGGGAATCACCAGGGCCAAAAAGAAAGCCTATCTATTTTTTACTAATTACAGAAATATTTATGGGAGCACTCAAGCCTCGGTCAAATCAAGATTTTTAGATGAGATTGATGAGAGTTTGATTGAAGCTGAAGAAGTCCAAGAAGATCTGGACTCAGGTTTTTTTGAGGAAGACGTCGTCGAAGAAGATCCGTTTGAGCCAAGTCCTGATATTGCTGATGTCAAAGAGGGAGACCGGGTTGCTCATCCTGATTTTGGTAGTGGAATGGTGGTTTCAAGAGAGGGAGATTTGGTGACAGTGGCTTTTCCGAAACTGGGACTTCGAAAACTTTCGGTGAAATTTGCACCGCTCACCAAAGAATAGTTTTTGAAATTGCTCTAATTGACCTAATTATTCTAATTAACCTAAGCCTGCCTGCCGGTAGGCAGGAAAACCCCAATAACCAATTTCTAAACTTTCGGATTTAGGGCTTGGTTTTTGCTTAGAGTAATTAGTGCAATTAGAATAATTAGAATAATTCTTCATTTTGAAATTAAAATTCTATATAAAGCTAGTTATTTTCTCAATACTCATTCTCGGAGTAATCTTTTTTATCTGGAAAGTTTTTTTTGAGGAAAAGCGTCAATTGGAAATTCAAAAATCAGTGGTTGTGAATCTCAGCGTTGATGGATTGAACTACCAAACAACCACAGAAGCTTCTAATGTGAATGATTTTTTGAAAGAGAAAGGTTTTGAAAATTATTCCAAAGACTTTATTGTTCCAGGACTCAACTGGCCCATAAGTCCCTATTCAAATGTTTCAATGGTTTCCTTGAAGGAGCTTTCAATTAAAGTTGACGAAGAAGAGCGAGAGGTTGAAACTACCCGCAGAACAATTGAAAAACTTTTACAAGACGAAAAGATCAAACTCAATCCTTTTGATATAGTGGAACCTGGCTTGAACGAGCTGGTTCAAGACAAAGAAGAAATAGTGATTACAAGAATTGAAAAAAAGAATATAGTAGAGGAAGAGGCGATTGAATATGAAACCATCATAGAGGGGGACAAGAAACTCACTTGGAAAAAACAAAAAACCAAACAAGAAGGGAAAGATGGTTTGAAGGAGGTTGAATATGAATTGGTTTATAAAAACGGAGAATTGATCAGCAAGACAAAACTAGCAACCAAAATTCTCAAAGAAGCTCAAAGCGAAATTATTGTTGAGGGGCGCAAGATTGAAATTGAGAGTACTCAAAAAGGGTTGGCCAGTTGGTATTCTTGGAGTGGTCAAATGAAATGTGCTTCGGTTCGCTATCCTCGAGGGACATGGCTAAGGGTGACAAGCAAAGACAATGGCAAACAAATCATTGTTCAAGTAAATGATTACGGTCCAGATCCGGGGACGGGGAGAGTGATTGATTTGGATAAGGTGGCGTTTGAGAAGCTCATGAGCCCAGGAGCGGGGGTGATTAACGTCAAAATCGAAGAAATACGAAGCGACTGAAGCTAAAATTTTGGAGTATTTCTTTGTCGAGCTTTCCGCTACTCACTCGCCGCACCAATCTTAGTGCGCCTCGCTCGTTGCTCAAGCTCTCCTCGAACTACTCTCAAAATTTTAGCTTCAGGCAAGCATGGAAAGTTTTCCTCGAACTTTGCTCAAAATCTTAGCCCCCAAAATTTAGTGCGTCTCGTTCGGTGCTCGAATCTGCTCTCAAATTTTAGCTTCAGGTGAGAATGGAAGGTTTCAAAATTAAATATTTAAAATTAAAAATTGTTTACAAATTACAAATTACAAATTACAAATTTCTCTCTGATAACAACACTATCAATCTTTTTCTTTTCAGGTTGCAGCAACAGCCAACCTCAAGTCATTGAGATCGACAAAAGTATTTCAGAAAGTGTCAGTCAACTCGAGGAAACTTTTTCTGACTCAATCAAAATTGGAATAATTACTGATATTCACAAATGTGATTTCAGGAGTCCAGGAAAAATAACAGCCGAAAGAATCAAACTTTTTGTCGACGATGTGAATGAAAGAAGTACTGATTTAAATATTGATTTAGGGGACAATATTCGCTATCGACTTGAAGGATGTGACAATGACGCTCCGGAGGAACTGGCTTGGGCCGTGGAAAAACTTCAAACCAAAGCGCCATTCTATCATGTTTTGAGCGATCATGATGTGGATGATTTGGAATCTTTTGAATATTGGAAAGAAGTTACAAATACTCCGAAAACCTATTATTCCTTTGATGTCAAAAATTTTCACATAATTGTCTTAGACACCGTTTCTGGTGACGGGGAGCTGGACCCGCTTTGTCAGCCAGATTCTGAGTGCGAGAAAATCAAAGAAGCTTATAAACTTCGCAGAGATGTTTTAAAGGATCCAGAGAAGCTAGAAAAATATTTAGCAGACAATAAAACCACTAAAGAAAAAGTTGTAGCTGAGCGAGATTATTACGAAGATCAATTCAATATTATTCGTTTTCAAGGATTCCCTTTGGTTGAAACCAACAAGCGTGACAAAGGCTTGATAATAGAGCCACAGCTTAGCTGGCTGAAAGAAGATTTGACGAAAACCACAAAAGAAAAAGTAATAATTTTTTCTGACCATCCTTTGATTTTTCACGAAGGAAAAAGAAAAGACTATAATATTGTTAATCAGCTTGAAGTTCAAAAAATTCTAGAAGAAAGCGGCAAACAAATTGTGGCGGTGAACGGCGAAACTCATGAATGGGATGAATATAATATTAATGGAATTCAATATTTTCTGATTGGAAAATTTGATGACGATGGTGAGAGTGAGTGGGCGATTTTGGAGTGGAATGAAGAAGGAATCAAACTAGAAAAGATAGAAGGCTAAAAGCTCAATTTTGACAAATTTCCTTGTCAAAACCTCCGCGGTTCACTCCATTTACTAATTAGTAAACTTCGTTGCACTGCTCGGTTTTTCCTCGAACTTTATTCAAAATTGAGCTTTTATGAAAATAATGCTTTTTATTAAATTCGCTTCAAAGTGAGTTTTTTTTGTTGACTTTAAATAATTTTTTTAGTAAAATCTGGTTTCAGTAATTTTTTATCAAATCTTTAAACTTAAAGATTATAAATAACGACAAGGAAGATTGAGGAGGAGATCATGATTGAAAAATTTGTTTCACTAATTCCACCTTTTTTGAATGCAGGATCAAAAGGTTCTGCGGTGGAATGGCTTGTCCGACAGTTGCATTCCAAAGGATTTTTGGGGCCTAAAGATATTAGAATGACTTTAGGCATGCAACAGTTGTTTGGCCTCAGACGTGTGCAAAAGGAGGTATTTGGTTTTCAAGGTGAGGATAAGGTTGACGGAAATTTTGGAGAAGAATCTCAGTTAGAATGGGAAAAACATTTTGGCGGGGATATTAAAAAAATCCCGAATCTTCCTGGTCAACGAACCTGGTGGCTTGGTCCAAATCACGAAAATTTTAAAATCTGGCCTCCCGAATAAGGCGAGAATCAAGCGTTTCTTGAAATCTGGAACAAACGAACCCCTTGGAGAAAACTCTCCAAGGGGCTTGTTGCTTTTTGGGATCAAATAGTGGCCACTATAGAGGCCTCTATAGTATATACTATCGTAAGTACGTTCGTACCTACGATCATACCTACGAAAAAGCCAAACGCCAGCGGGGACATTGTCCGCGCTGGCGTTTTTTGCTTTCAAAATTCAAAGGTTTGTGGATAGGCCGGTGTCTTGCCTGGAGGCGTTGCCAGGTCGATTCCTATTAAAAATCTGCTTCCCATATTATTTACCACTAAAACAATGCCTGGTGGTCTTGGGAGGTTTTCCTGACATAGGCTTTCTGTTAAATATTGCCTAGGAACATCGGAATATTGGCCAATAAATAAGACGATAGGGGTCAAGAATAATCGATAAGGCCGTAGTCTCCACAAAAGTTTTTTGGAGACAATCGTAAGAGGAAATTCCTCCTGTTCTTTCTTTCGGTTTCTCCAGCAAAGGACTACCGCGGATGTTCCTTTAACAATTTCTGTGTACAGACAGGGGCGGTTGACAATTACCGGATAAGGAAAACAAGATGGATCCAATTCATGAAAAGGAGGGCCTTGGACATCAATTTCGCCAAATCCCCTTGTTATAATCTGCTCTCTAACTTCTGGGTGCATATAATTCACCTCCTTTTGATTTACTGTTTTCGGTAAAATTTCTCCGGATAAATGTTGTTGGTTGGTTTGGCAATCTGGCAGAGAAGATTTATAGTTCCTGATTGTCCATAGACAACCATGTCCCCATCTCTGAAATTTTTTGATGATGAAACAGGATAGTCCCGAAACAGACTAATGAAATCCGTATAAGGACCGATGTAAAGGACTTTCATTAAGAGAGGGTTGCGCTGGTAGAAATCCTCGATTGAGATTTCTGTAATAAATTCCCTTTGTTCCTTGTTAGTGTCTTTCCAACAAAGAACAACGATCGATTTTCCTGCGTTGCCTTTTTCCACATACAAACAGGGCTGATTGACAATTACTGGCCAGGCAAAGCCAGAGATAAAAATTTCATGAAAAGGAGTTTTCTGCCTTTCACCTCCTTCGCCTGTTTCGGTCATATCTAGAGCCCCTAATTTCAGCTCTTGGATCCTGAAGCGGTTTGACTGGTTCATAGCATTCTCCTTAAAGTTGTTTTTTCAATGTCCTTCTTTTTATTTAATGATCCATTAAATCATAAAATTGAATAGAAATCAACAACTTTTAATAAAAAATAGTGACTAGTGGCTAGTGACCAGTGACTGGCCTCTTGACAATTTTCTCAAAAAAGATAATTATAGAATGGTTGAAAATTTTTGATTTTTCAAAAATAATTTTAATTCTAACATTAAAACGGAGATGATAGTAAAAAACTATATGTGTGATTGGGTCAATACGATTGACCAAGAAAAAACCTTGCCAGAAGTGGTCAAGAAAATGGTTGAAAAGAAAACCAACAGTATTGTGGTAGTTGATGAAAATGAAAAACCAGTTGGACTAATTTCTTCTAGAACTTTGATCAAACAAGTTGTTCCTGGATACTTAAAAGAAGACCCAACTAACTCAATGTTTGGAGCCGAGGGAACATTTGACAGATATGCTGATAAGCTTCGAGATAAGAAACTTAAAGATTTTATGGACACTGATTTTCATGTTTTGTCTCCCGATGATGCAATGATTGAAGCGGCTGCTTATTCCTTGAAGGGAATGCAAAGATTTTTGCCAGTAGCTGATGAGAGTGGAAAATTGGTCGGAGCAATTACCCGAACTTGCATTAAGAACGCTTTGCACAATGTATTTTTTGCCAACGATAAAGTTGATCCAAAGGATAACGGGGTTGGCAAATAGAGAGTCTATTTAAAAAACAACGTCTTGCGTTGTTTTTTGGTTTGTTAATTTTTATATATTTTATCAATTTAATTTAAGACTTATTGGTTTGGATTCGAGGTGGATCAAACGGGTAAGTTCTGTATTACCATGGTACACGGAGTACAAGAAGTGGCTCACGGCGGCATTCACATTACTAGTGGAATGATGACTGTGGCATTGTTGATTTTTTTAGGGAGTTATGGAGCGATTGTTTCAGAAAAAATTCATCGAACAATTATTGCAATTTTTGGCGGAGCTTTGATGATTGTCGCCGGAGAGTTGATGGGTTTTTATAATCAGCATAATGCTGTTGGAGCGGTTGACTTCAACACCGTTGGTCTCTTGGTTGGGATGATGGTGATTGTTGGAATTACCAAGAACACTGGGATTTTCCAATATGTTGCAGTTCGAGCAGCCAAGCTGGCCAAGGGAGACCCTTGGAAAATTTTGTTGATGTTTGCTTTGATCACGGCAGTTTTTTCTGCTCTTTTGGACAACGTCACCACGGTTCTTTTGATGGTTCCGATGACTTTTGTTATTTGTGATAACCTCAAAATCAATCCAATGCCGTTTTTGTTTGTGGAGATTTTTATGAGCAATGTTGGTGGAACCGCGACTTTGATTGGAGATCCGCCAAATATTTTGATTGGTAGTGCGGCTGGACTCACCTTCATGCAATTTGTTGAAAATTTGGCACCGGCTGTGGTGATCATGATGATTGTTTTGATTCCTCTTTTCAAGTGGTGGTATGGCAAGAAAATTCAAACCAGCCGAGAAAACAAAGAGCGAATTATGAAATTGGATGAGCGAGAAAGTATTGAAAACGTTGGTTTGCTGAAAAAATCTTTGTTTGTTTTGGGACTAGTTATTCTAGGATTTTTCTTCCACGGAGCTTTGGGAATGGAAGCAGCCACCATTGCTTTGTTTGGAGCAGGACTCCTGCTTTTCTTGGATGGAAAAAATCCAGAAAGAGTTTTGGAAGAAGTGGAATGGGTGACAATCTTTTTCTTCATTGGACTTTTTGTTTTGGTCGGGGGGCTGGAACATGTGGGAGCAATCAACTGGGCGGCCGAAAAGATGTTAGAGCTGACTCAAGGAGATTTCCAAACCACTTCAATTTTGATTCTTTGGGGAGCGGCAGTCTTTTCTGCTTTTGTTGATAACATTCCTTTTGTGGCGACCATGATTCCTTTGGTGGAGCAAATGCACGGAGTTTTCCCTCAAGGCTTGGAGCCAATTTGGTGGTCCTTGGCCTTGGGAGCTTGTCTTGGTGGAAACGGAACTTTGGTGGGAGCTAGTGCCAACTTGGTGGTGGCTGGAATGGCAGAGAAGTCTGGATATAAGATCAAGTTTGTTGACTTTATGAAAGTTGGGCTTATAATTATGACTATAACTGTTGCAATTGCTCAGGTATATATGTGGATTAGGTTTTATTAAAATGTGCCTCATGAAGCTTGATGAAAAACTAATAAAAATTCTTCGATGGTTTGCTAGGATTAGTGCGCTATTGTTTTTATTGATTGGCTTGCCATTTTATTTTGGTTATGGAAATCCATTGCCTTTCATTAATCCCGAATACAATTTTGCTGAGAACGCTGGGCTTACAGCTGTTCCAATTATTTTTTTCGGATTGCTCTTGGGCTGGAGATATGAAAAACTGGGGGGATATTTGGTAAGTATTCCTTTGTTTTTAGGTTTTGTATTGAGCTTGTTAACAAAAGCTGTTTTTCCTATAAACATGTTAATTGTTTTGATCCCTGGAATACTGTATTTAGTGGTTGGGCATAATCAGAAACTCGAGTAGAGTGTATCAAAATTTAATACTTACCTCGGTAAGTACTTCGGTAAGTATTAAAGTAAGCCTGACGGCAGGCAGGTATTAAATTTTTATTGTGAACAAAAAAAGAACCCTCGCGAGGGTTCTTTTTCTTAAATCGTAAACCTGCCTGCTCGCCTCGCTAAAGCTATGGCGAGGCGGGCCGGTAGGCGGGTCTTATTTCGTAATTCTGAAATTTACTTATTGATTCTTGCTAAAACTTTTCCGGCAACGACTCCGTTAAAGAAGCTCATCAAAGTCCAAGTGAAAATCATTGCAAATGGCAAGTCAAAACTGCTGTAGTTGATGATGAATATTGGTAGTCCAGAAATAAAGAAATATACTAATCCAAAATTCCAACCTCTTTGGCAAGGAGTGCCTTTAAAAAGTTTTTTGGTTTTGCTCCAAACCCAGGCAAAGGCAATACCCAGAGCTAAAGGATAAGCCCAAAATAGCATCATGACTGGATCATCCCAGGGTCGAAACACGGGGTTGTCCATGTATTGTTCTTGGAGGGTTGGCATCAAAAAATTGAAAACCAAATTGAGCAGCATGTTGAAAAGAAACATAGCCACAGCAACAATGACGCCTTCTTTTAGAATTTTTTTCATTTTTGTTTTTGTGGGACTGCTTTCATGCACCATTTTGCAATAAGAATGGTGTTTGGAAGTAGTTCCTTAATTATTATTAGGTGTTTTAATTATAGCACATTGGTCATTGAATGTTGAGTGTTGAATGTTTTCTAGTTTCTCTTGACACCCCTAGGGGGTGTATGATAAGATTGAAAACGTTAAATTTTAATTTTAAAAAATGAAAAAAGAAAAAGAGTTTTCGCCTTTGAGTTTTTTGGCTTCTTTGGGGGCGGGAGGCCTCGCAGTTGCATTTTTTGTATTAATAAATTATACCCTTCCGCATGGGAAAGGTTTAATTAATTTTTCTCAGACTCATCAAAACACCAGTGGTGCTTGGGAAATAATTTATAGTTTCTTGGAAGGAGGGATGATTGTGTTTGCTTTGACACATTTTGTTTTGAGTTTGATTTTGTTGCCGAGGCTAATAAGTTGGGTTAAATCAAAAGAATATAAAAATTTTCTGAACGATCCTTTGAAAAATAGCGGCCTATTAGCGCCTTTCATTTCATTGGCAATGACCATGAACGTGATGTTGGCGGTGGTTCGATATTTTGTTCCAGTTTTGTATAACAATTTGCAAGGTTTGATGTTGCCTGGGCTTTTGGTTTGGGTGGTTTTGTGGTTTTTTACTTTGAAGATGGCGATCAAGCTTTTGCAAATCTCTTTCAAAAAAGGATTTGATATCAGCAAAATATATTTTGGCTGGCTATTGTATCCTTTTTCATTGGGAATGATCTCAGTCACTGGTGCTGGAATTTCTGCGATGTCTCAAAATCCGGTTTTGGCTCACACTGCCTTTTTCTTACTTTTGGTTTCGGCGACCATGGGATTGTTTTTGTTGCTGGTTAAGCTCGGTTCAATTTTTCAAAACCATTTTGCCTTAGACGGCTTGCCAGAAAAACAATTTCTCCCCAGTCTTTTAATAATAGTTCCAAATATCACTTTGTATGCTATTATTGCATTTAGAATAGGACATTATCTCCATAATCATTTGGGAGTTCACTTGAATGCTTATTATGTAATCGTAATGGTCACTGCTTTTGCTTTTGAGACTTGGTATTTGATTTTTGGATTAGGACTTTTGAAAGATTATTTCAAAAAACATTTTCGAAAAGAATTTCATGTTTCCCAATGGGGGCTGGTTTGTCCTTTTGTGGCCTATGGAGTTTTGGGAGCGTTTGTCTATAATCTTTTTTGGCCGAGTGCGACAATGTTTTGGATTTTAGTGGTGATTACTTTGCTAACCGCAGTTTTATTTTTCCACTTATTAAACAAAAGCCAAAAACTGCCTAATTAAATTTGATGAATAAAAAAGATGAAGAGTAATAAACAACTAGTTAATAATATTATTGGACAACTTCGAGGAATTTCCAAGATGTTGGATGAAGAAAAAGATTGTCTTGATGTTTTGATCCAACTGAAAGCTGCTCGCTCAGCGATTGGATCAGTGACAAATAAAATTATTGAAGAAAGGGCTTTGAACTGCTTTTCAGGGAAAGGCAAAGTCGACAAAGCTCGAATAAAAAAATTAATAGAAGAGTTAATAAAAAATAATTAAGGACTTAATAAGTAATAGAAAATTATGAGCATGGAATTTAATAGTGAGAATTTTAAAAAAGAAGTGGTTGAGGCTTCCAAAGAAAAACCAGTTTTGGTTGATTTCTTTGCAGAGTGGTGTGGACCTTGCAAGATGCAGGGCCCGATTGTCGATGAATTGGCAAAGGAAATGGGAGACAAAGCTGTGATTGGTAAATTGAACATTGAATCTTCAGAGGATGTGGCTGGAGAATATGGAGTGATGAGTATTCCAACCATGTTGGTTTTTAAGGATGGGGAGGTTAAGGAGACGATGACAGGCTTGAGAGAGAAGAACGCCTTAAAAGAGGTTGTCGAAAAACACCTTTAAATTGACCTAATTATTCTAATTCTTCTAATTACTCTAAGAAATTTCTAAATCCCAAAATGAAAAACAAAAAATATGATTTAGAAGAAAGAACTGCCAAGTTTGGTGAAGACTCTATTGAATTGCTCAAAACTATTTCTCAAAATACAATAACCAAACCAATTATTCACCAATTAATAAAATGCACTACAAGTGTTGGAGCAAATTTTTGTGAGGCTGATGACGCAGAAAGTTCAAGGGACTTCAAGCACAAAATTGGTATTTGTAAAAAAGAATCCAGAGAATGCAAACATTTTTACAGGATGTTAGCCAAAGCAGTTCCCGAAAAGAAAAAAGAAATCATTGTTTTGTGGAAAGAGTCGAGAGAGCTTAATTTAATTTTTAATTCTATTTTTAAAAAAATAAAGAAATAGAATTTGGAGGTTGGTGCTTTGGTTTTTTCTTAGGTCAATTAGAATAATTAGTGCAATTAGAATAATTTTATATATATGAAAGCCAAAAAATCTCTTGGGCAAAATTTTTTAACCGATGAGTCGGTTGTTGATCGGATTATTGAAGCTGGGGAAGTTTCTCTTGGTGATAATGTCTTGGAAATTGGTCCGGGGCAGGGTTTTTTAACTAAGGAGTTGGTGAAGAAGGCAGGGAAAGTTTTGGTGATTGAAAAGGATGAAGAGTTGGCTGAGTTTTGCAGAAAAAATATTGTTGGAGATAATCTTGAAGTTCTTGAGGGGGATGTTTTGGATGTGAATTGGAAACAGATTCTCGCCGAAAGAGAGCTTCTAGACTTTAAATTAATAGCGAATATCCCCTACTACATTACTGGCAAAATTCTGAGGCTTTTTTTAGAAAACGAATTTCAACCAAAAATTTTAGTTCTGATGGTTCAAAAGGAAGTGGCCGAAAGAATTTGCGCTAAACCTGGGAAACTAGGAATTTTGTCTTTGTCAGTTCAATATTTTGGGAAACCTGAAATTGTTGAAATTGTCCCCAGAGAGAAATTTGATCCAGCTCCAGATGTCGATTCGGCGGTTTTGAAAATCGTGGTTGAAAACAAAAGCCGGCTTGAGCCGGGGGAAGAAAAAAAGTTTTTCAGGTTAATAAAAGTTGGTTTTTCCAGTCCTCGGAAAACTCTAGTCAATAATCTTTCAGCCGGATTGCAAAAGAGCAAGGAGGAAACAGAAGAAGTCTTGGAAAAGATTGGATTTAACGGCAATACTCGAGCGCAAGAGCTAGGGGTTGAAGATTGGAAGGGTTTAATAAAATTTCTCTAATTAACCTAATTATTCTAATTAATCTAAGAAACTCCCAATAACTAATCAACAAATTTCGTTTTTTGGAATTTAGGTTTTTATTAGAATAATTAGTGCAATTAGAACAATTAGAATAATTTAAAAAGCTTATCAATTTGATAAGCTTTTTAAATAAAAATGACATTTTTATTTCACCTCAGTTGCATTGGTTTTTTTGAAAGTCACAGAAAATTGAGGTTCATAGACTGAATCGTTGGAATCTTTGAGCTTGATTGATTTTCCATCCATCAAGTTGCTCATGGCAACATCGGAAAGCATTTGTTTGAGTTCTTTTTGTTCTCCTTTGGCAATTTCTAGGTCTTGGAACCTTCCTCCCATTTCATTTTGTACCATGGTTTGAATCTGTTTTCTTTTCTCAGTCAATTCTTTGATTTTATCTTGAACCTCTTCGTATTCGCCCGCGTTGGTCAAAGCGTCTTTGTATTCAGCTCGAATTTCTTTTTGAACTTTTTTCTTTTCCTCTAGATCGTTGAAAATCTCTTGAATATCTTTCATAATTTGCGAGGCTTAACTATTTGGCGCATTTCTTTGTCAAATCCTCCGCTGCTTTTCGATGTACCAACTTAAGTACATCTCATACGCTGCTCGGATTTTCCTCGAACTGCACTCAAATATCTAAGCCCATTTAGTTTTAATTATTATTTAAGTATTTAATTTCTGGTCAGTGTCGATTGAAGTTTTTATTGTTAAGTTTTGTATTAACTGAAAAGTCTAAAAAACTAATTAAGTAATTACTAGCCAACCAGTTAACCAGCAAACCAGATGGCAACTTTTTCATTATAAATGAAAAAAGCAATTCTGAAAATAGATTTGTTTTTTAATCAACTTTGTGCTACCCTTACTGTGTTGTTAAAAAGATTTTAATGTCTGTAGAACATAAATGAAAAAAAGAAAAATTTTTGGAATATTATTTGTTTTAGTGTTAGTCATTTCTAGCCTTTTTTATTTTTTTAGAAATGTTGATAAGAAACAGATCCTGATTAATTCCCTTTCCGCTGTGGATAAAATAACTCAGCTCCTTCCTGTTGAACAAAGCACTAAGGACGAAATCCAAGCGATTGATAAATTTGTTCAAGCCTTCACTGCCAAGGACGGAGTGGAAAGGAGATATTTGGTTTTGCTTCAAAACAATATGGAGCTTCGACCAACTGGGGGTTTCTTGGGTCAGTATGCAGTGGTAAAGATGAAAAACGGTGAAATAACTTCGCTGTTCATTGAAGATGCAAATCTTTTGGATCAAAGAATTTCTGCTGATGTCAAACCGCCATATCAATTCAAATCAATGATGTCCATCAAGCGTTGGAAATTCAGAGACTCTAATTGGTATCCGGATTTCCCAACTAGTGTCGAAAAAATCAAATATTTTTATCGACTGAGCGGAGGAAATAGTAACTTTGATGGAGTGATTTCTGTTAATGCAACCGTCTTGAATGATGTTTTAGAAATTACTGGTCCAGTTTCTGTCCCTGGCTATCCCGGAACCTACACCAGCGAAAATGCTATTTTGAAATTAGAAGAACAGGTAGAGAAGGCCTATCTTTTTGATGAAAATCTTAATACTCAAGACCGAAAATTAATTTTAAAGAAAATGGGGGCAATCATTGTTGATAAATTAAGCTCTTTATCCAATGTTTCCAAGATAGCTGACTTGGTTTTGGAGGAATTAAGAAACAAGGAGGTTCAATTTTATTTTGAGGATCAAGAGCTCCAGGCTTTGGCTGAAAAAGTCGGTTGGGCCGGAAGAGTTAATCAAGAATGGGATGGGGATTATTTGATGGCAGTCGATGCTAACATGGGAGCCTTGAAATCGGACTATTATATCGATCGAGAAATGATTTATAGTGTTGATTTGACCCTAGAAAAACCAACTGCTACTTTGGAGATCAACTATACTCATAATGCAACTGTGGGTGATTGGAGGACTTCTGATTACCATAGCTATCTCAGAGTTTATACTCCGAAAGGAACTGAGTTAGTTTCTAGAGAGTGGGTTGGTTATCCGGTTATTAGCGAGGCATATAATAGAGACTATTATGGATTCAAAGTGGATGTGATTATGAATAGAACTCTTCCAACTAAAATTGTCTATACTTTGCCAGACCGACTGAAAGACAATTACAAACTTTTGGTTCAAAAGCAATCTGGAGTAGGCGATGTTCCTTTGACAGTCAAAGTCAAAACTCACGACGGAGAATATAGTCAGAAAAGTGTGTTGAAGAATGATCTGAAGTTCGAACTTTCCGGCAAAAAATAGTATAAAATAAAATTTTTTAAAGAGGTTTTTGGGCTTGTTTCCAAAAACCTCTTTTTTAAAATCAAATTTATGATACAATTTCTATTCTCTAAAATTAATTTATTCAAATGGAATTTAAAGAATTTCTAAATCTTATTCGAGAAGAGGCAGTCCTTTTTCTTTGTCTTTTGGGGTTAGTTGTTTTTGGCGGCTTATTCATTCATAAACATCAAAACAGTCTTTATTCAGGTTCTTTGGCAATTAACATTTCTAGGACCGAGCCCCAAGTTGCTAGAGAATATCAATACGATCAGTTTTATCGACTTCAAGCTGATGAGAAATTTGGCAAAAATATTGTTAATTGGGTGGGAGATCCTATTTTGATTAGCAATGTCCAAAAAGATTTTTCTAAAATCGGAAAAGGCCAATGGTCTGATATTTCTAATGTCAAAACTACTCAATTGTCCGCCAACTATATCAAAGTAGATTTTAAATCTAAGGCTCCTGGATCAGCTTTGATTTTTGGCGAAGCTCTCAAGGGACGTCTTCAGGAAAAAAATAAACAACTCAATGCCGGAGAGGAATCCAATTGGTTTGCCTTGGTCATTGATGAGACTTTTGTGGCAAAAAACCAGATCAGTTTGAGTTTCATTTTGGTCGTGTCTGTTGTTTTGGGAGCGTTTGCAGGAGTTTTTGGAGTGCTTATAAAATATTATTTTTTCAAGGAGAATGAAAATTGGAATTGACGGAAGGTGTTTACAGAAAGGGAAAAACACTGGAGTAGAAGAATATGCTCGAGGCTTGATTTTGCATTTAATTAAAAGCAACCCACAAGATGACCTAATCTTGTTTATTAATGCATTTGGGAAAATTGGAGAAGATTTTTCTTGGTTGAAAGGTTGTCAGAATTGTCAGATTAAACATTATAAAATTCCCAATAAACTGCTCAATTTTTCTTTCTGGTTTTTGAATTGGCCCAAAATCGATAAGCTTTTGGGCGGTCTTGATTTTTTTATTTCTCCCAATCTTCATTTCACTGCTTTGAGGGAGGAATGCAAGAGAATTTTGACTTTCCATGATCTTTCATTTGAACGAATGCCAGAGACTTTTTCTTGGAGAAGAAGGCTTTGGCATTTTATTATAAACCCTCGAAAAAGTGCCAAAGAGGCTCATCAAATTTGGGCGGTTTCTGACTCAACTTCTCAGGATTTGGCAAGTCTTTATCAAATTGATTCTAAAAAAATAAAAGTTACTCATCCCTTTTTTAATTTTGAAAATTTTAATTCCAAAGACAACCTAGATTTAACAGTTTCCAGACGCTATAACTTGCCTCACAAATTCATTCTTTTTCTGGGAACTATTGAGCCAAGAAAAAACATCAAGGGTTTGATTGAAGGCTTTGAGTTTTTTAAAGAAAGAAACGCTTGGGCAAGAGACTACAAGCTGGTGATTGCCGGAGAAAAAGGCTGGCTTTGGGAGTCGATTGTTGAGAGAGCCGAGAAAAGCGTTGTGGCCAGTGACATTGCTTTGACTGATTTTATTGAAGAAAAAGACAAACCAACTTTATATGCTCTGTCTAAAGTTTTTGTCTATCCTTCTTTTTTTGAAGGTTTTGGTTTTCCGCCCCTTGAAGCGATGGCAACCGGAACTCCAACGATCGCTTCCAATTGTTCTTCTATGCCAGAGATTTTAGGGGACGGAGCTCTTTTGATTGATCCCCAGAATTCTTTTGAGATTTGTTTGGGATTGGAGCAGCTGTTGAAAGATGAAAAAGTTTATCAAGAATATTCTAAAAAGGGAATCAAACAAGCCAAAAAGATCGCCGAAATGGAAAGAGATTTCAATATTAAATAAAATAGCTCTACTTTTTAAATGGCCATTAAAAGATATCTTTTAATGGCTATTTAATTTTGGTTGGATATATTTAATCTAAGGATTAATCATAGTATTAATACTATGATTAAATATAGACTTCAAACATCTGTTTTGAAGTTGCTGGTTTTTTGTTAAAATAAAGACAAAATATTAATTGATTTTATGCGAATTGGAATTGATGCAAGGTTTTTTGGGCCGGGGGAAAAGGGGCTTGGAGTTTATGCTCAAAAATTAGTGGAAAATCTAGAAAAAATCAGCCAAGAAACTGATCATCAGTTTTTTATTTTTTTAAGAAAGGACCGGTTTGATGATTTTCAACCTCAAAACAAAAATTTTCATAAAGTTTTAGCTGATTTTCGTTGGTATAGTTGGTCCGAACAACTTATCTATCCCTTTTTTCTAAATAAATACAAGCTGGATCTCATGCATTTTGGCCACTTCAATGTGCCAATTTTTTATCGGAAAAAATTTATCGCTACTATTCATGACCTGATTCTTTTTCACTTCCCAACTTTCAAGAATTCCACTCTAAACAAGCTCTATTATCTGATAAAACTTTTTGCCTATCGTCTGGTGATCAACTCAGTGGCCAGAAGAGCAGAAAAAATCATCGCCATTTCAGAATTTACCAAGAAGGATCTGATCGACAACCTGAGAGTTGCCCCAGAAAAAATCAAAACAGTCTATCAAGGGTGCAATTTTTTACCAAAAAAAAGGGAATCTAATCCCAAGACTATTTTGAAAAAATATGGTATAGTTAAGCCGTATCTTTTGTATGTCGGGAACGCCTATCCTCATAAAAATTTAGAGCGATTATGTCAGGTTTTCTCGTTATTTCAAAAACAAAATCCTAAAGCTAGCTTGGTTCTGGCCGGTGGGAGGGATTATTTTTACCAAAGACTTGAGAATTGGGCGAAAAATCAAAATTTTAAGAATATTCATTTCCCTGGGTTCATTGAAGACGCTGATTTGAAAACGATTTATGAAGAATCGAAAATGGTTGTTTTTCCATCTCTCTATGAAGGCTTTGGATTTCCTCCTCTGGAAGCTTTGTTGGCTGGGAAGCAGGTGGCTAGCTCTGATAGAACTTCTATGCCAGAGATTTTGGGGGACTCAGTTGAATATTTTGATCCAGAAAATTCGAAATCAATATTGAAAGCTATCGAAAAAGTTTACCACAACAAAAAGAATGGAATTTTAAAGTTTCGTCAAAAAGAAATAAAAATTAAATTTAATTGGAATAAAACAGCTAGGGAAACATTAAAAATCTACGAAAGTGTCTCAAAACAAAAAAAATAGAGGAGCAGTTTCAATGTTTGATATTCAACCTAAGGGCAACTTGGTTGATTTAAAGTCTTCTCTTAATAAAAAAAACGAAGACTTTAAAGCCCAAGAAGAGCTTTCTTTGGTTGAGGCTCTTCGTGAATGGGAAAGGGAGGAGCTTCTTAAAAAAGAGGAGGCTCGGCTAGTTCAGAAAAAGCTTCAATTGGAAATTCAGAAAGAAGCTGGATTTTTCAGGGTGGTTCATTTTGATCAAGACAGCGAAAATGAGCTTCCTTTGAAAATTGTTTCTGAGAGAATCTATAATCCTTTAGTGGCTAAACCTCAAGAAAGAGAAGAAATTGTTGAGGACTTGAATTTGGCTGAGGAAATGGAAACAGAACAAGAGAAGGAGGCTAGAATCAGAGAAAAAATTGAAAAAGAAGCTAGGTTAGAAAAGGCTCTAATTCAAGAAAAGGAAAGAGCAGTGGCTCAAGAAAAAAGACTTCAAAGAAAAAAAGAAATTGAAAACAAGCTTTCGAGAATTAAGGAGAGCTTGATGGCGGGGGCTAGCCCAGAAAAAAACAAAGTCAATTTTTTCAAACCAGCTCTGGCTTTTTCCAGTGTTTGCTTGGTGGTCTTTGGGCTTTTCTTTGCTTTGCGATTTGCTTCCTATGGCTTTCAAATTAAGGATCAAGCGGTAGTTAAGGGGGCCAGCATAGTAGCTGATTTAGAGGAAGTAAAAACGAATTTTCAGGAAAAAAACTTTTCTCAAATTTCAGTCCAGTTTCAAAATATTCAAAAAGAGATTGAAAGTATTAATCGAGATTTGGGAACAATGAATGGTGGAATGCCAGGCTTGTTGAGCAAAATTCCTTTTGTTTCAAAATATGGTAGTGCTAAAAATGTTTTGAAAGCTGGCGAAGAAATTGCTGCCGGAGTGATTCCTCTTGGTCAAGCAATGGAAGAGTTTTCGAAGCTTGGCAACCCTCTTGATTTTGATGAAAATCAAGAAATTTCTCTAGGAAAATTCTTTTTGAGTTTAGAGAAAAAAATGAAATTGGCAGAAAGTCATTTTGAAAAAGCCTCGAAGCATCTTGATCAAGTTGATGAAAAAGATCTTCCAGAAAATTATCAAGATAAAGTCAAAGTCTTGAAAGAAACTCTTCCAGAAATCACAGAGCTTTTATCTGAATTTAATCAAAAACAAGTTATATTCAAAGATTTGTTAGGATATAATGGCCCGCGAAAATATCTATTTCTTTTTCAAAACAATCATGAAATTCGAGCTACCGGCGGGTTTATTGGTAGTTATGGTGTTTTGAAAGTTCACAACGGTGAGGTGAAAGATTTGTTTGTTGATGGAATTTTCAATCCGGATGGTCAATTAACTGCTAGAGTGGTGCCTCCGGGGCCCATTCAAAAAATTTCCACCAACTGGTCAACTCATGACGCTAATTGGTTTCCAGATTTTCCAACTTCAGCCGAAAAAATTGCTTGGTTCTATGAAAAAACTGGCGGACCGACAGTTGATGGAATCATAACTTTGACTCCAACTGTGCTTGAAAATTTGCTAGAAATTACTGGACCGATTGAAATGAGTGAATATGAAACGGTTGTGAATAAGGATAACTTCATTGAAGCTACTCAATATGAAGTTGAGGAGGATTATGACAAGGAAGAAAATCGACCTAAAAAATTCATTGCTGATTTGACACCCGAAGTTCTTGATCGAATTTTTTCCGGAGACAGTTTGAGTAAATTGCCTCAAACTATCAAAGTTTTCTCAAAGTCGCTAGAGGGAAAGCACATCTTGATTTATTTAGATAACCCAGAAATTCAAGAAATGATTTCAGGACTTGGTTGGTCAGGAGAAGTCTTGGAAAATTCTAAGGATTATCTAATGGTAGTTAATTCCAACATCAATGGCTACAAGACTGATGGTGTTATTGATCAAGAAATTAAACATGAAATTGAAATAGCAAATGATGGTTCAATTTTGGACACTGTCACCATCACCAGAAAACACAACGGAGGTAGTCTCGAATATGATTGGTGGAATAAAGTTAATGCTAACTATATGAGAGTCTATGTTCCTCAAGGGAGCGAGCTTCTAGAGGCAAGTGGCTATACTCGAGAAATTGTTGAGGAGCCAGTTGATTATGATAAGTTGGGATTTATTCGAGACGACCTGGTGGACGAATTAGAGGGCAAGATAGAAATTGACGAAAAGAGTGGCACTGAGATTTGGGATGAGGCAGGAAAGACAGTTTTTGCCAATTGGGTTTACGTTTCTCCTCAAGAGAGCGTGAAAGTTTCTTATAAATACAAGTTGCCTTTCAAGGTAGATTTGGATGAAGACGGAGAAGAGACAGATGTTTTTTCCGTTTTATATCAAAAACAATCTGGAATGAATACTTCGGTTCTGGAGACAGTTTTGAATTTGGCGGAAGGGCAGGAAATTTTTTGGAAATACCCAGAAACTTTGGTGGACGAAAAAGGATCTTGGATATATAATGGAGACTTGGAAGGGGATAGATTTTTGGGAATAGTGGTCAAATAATTTTCAATTTATAATTTATAATTTAAAAACAATTTATAATATCAAATTTTCAATTTTTAAACTTATACGAGCTCTGCTCGTATTCATTGAAAATTAGATATTGAAAATTTAAAATTGTTTTTAAATTATAAATTATAAATTATAAATTTTTTTATTCATTTCAATCTTCTATTATATTTAGTGGAATATTGATTTAATTAGGAGTAATTAATAATCTATGTCCGACATCATTTTATCTCCGATTAAGGAAATGGAGATTCGAACTTCCAGGGTTTCCGGGGCTGTTTCTTTGGCTCAAGGAGTAGCCGATTTTGATACTCCTGAATGTATAAAAAGACAGGCTATAAAAAGGATTAATAGTGGAGATGTTTCAAAATATTCTCTTTCTCCCGGAATAATGGAATTAAGAGAGGCCATCGAAGTTGATTTAGCCAAGAGGGGAATCCATTATGATTTTGAAAATGAAATTATTATTACCGCTGGAGCAATTGAGGCAATTACTTCATCTTTGTTGGCGATTGTTCAGAAAGGAGATGAGGTTTTGATCCCTGACCCTACCTATACTTCCTATCAAGAAGCTATTAAAAATTCTGGAGCTATTCCTAGGGCCATTGCCTTAAGAGAAGAGGACAATTGGTCTTTTGATGAAAAAGCTCTCGAAAAAAGTATTACTAAAAAAACAAAAGCAGTTCTTTTTTGCAATCCCAACAATCCAACAGGAACGATTTATTCAAAGGAAAATCTAATGAAGATTTTAGAAATTGCTGATAGAAATGATTTGTATGTATTGGCAGATGAAGTATATCGAGATTTTATTTATGACAATCAGGATTTTTATTCGATTGGTCACTTTTCTAAATTCAGAAATCGAATTGTTTATATTTTTTCTTTTTCAAAGTCATATTCCATGACTGGCTGGAGAATTGGGTTTTTGGCGACTGAAAAATCTTTGGCTCAGAAAATTTTAGCTCGGCACGATGTTTTGGTGACCTGTGCCCCAGTGGTTTCTCAGTGGGGGGCTTTGGCGGCGATTGAAATGGCTGATGATGATAAAAAATATTTTAAAGAAACTTTCAATGAGAGAAGGGACTTGATTTGCAGTCATCTTGATGGCATGAAAGATTGGTTTTCTTATAAAAAACCCTCTTCATCATATTTTGTTTTTCCCAAATTTTCCAAGAAACTGGTTGAGGCCTTGGAAAATGACCCCAGTCTAAATGACTATGATCTGAAGGATTACCAAAAAAAATCTCTTTCTTGGAAGCTGGCTCTTGATTTATTATACAAAGCTAAAGTGGCGGTCGTTCCTGGTCAGGCTTTTGGTGAAAATGGAGAAAATCATATTAGGCTTTGTTTTGGTCGATCTAATGATGATATTTTGAGAGTGATGGTTAGGATTAAAGATTATTTAAGCCGTAAGTATGGAGAATAAATATTTTCCAAAAATAAAAAACTAATTTCATTTTATTATGAAAAAGATTTTCAAATTCATCATAGAAAGATATTTAAAGATCTTAACCAAGGTCATTCTTTGGAGAAATAAGCCGATGATTGTGGCAGTGGCCGGATCTAGCAATAAAACTTTTATTAAAGATCAAATCTTAGCTGAGCTCAAAAATGAAAATGGGGTTCGAGGAAATCCGAGAAGCTTTAATACTGAAATCGGTTTGCCTTTGGCGGTTTTGTTTTTGCCATCTGGCTATTCTTCGATTTTTAAGTGGGTTGATATTTTGTTGGCTGGGACTTATATTTCTTTTTTCAAAAGGGATTTCCCTAAAATTTTAGTTCTGGAAATGGGAGTCAAAAAAAGAGGCGATATGAAATATTTGCTTTCAATTATTAAACCTCAAATGGCAGTGATTTCTGACATCTCAGGTAATTTTTCTGACAATAAAAGTGTTATTGATAGAGAGATGGACCAACTTATTAGAGCTATTCCCAAGAACGGCAGGGTTATTTTGAATTTTGATTATGATCGAGTGAGAAATTTGGCTAAAAATGCTAAAGCTCCGGTTGTTTTTTATGGGACTGAAAAAAAAGCTGATGTTCAAATCTTGGGACTGAAAAAAAATCCTAATGGCGATGGACAAATTTTTGATCTCAAAAGAGATAAGAAGAAAAAACGTTTTGAAACTAATTTATTTGGAGTTCATAATGTCTATGCCTTAGTGGCAGCAAAAATAATATCTGAAGAGATTAAGAAAAAAAACAAAAGTAAAAATGTTAAAAAAGAAAAATAAAAATAAAGAAACTCTCAAAAAAAAGTTAAAAATCTTTTTTTGGAGGTTTTTATTTTTGTCTTTTTTGGGGGTTGCTGCGTGGGTCATGATTTTTTCTGATCTTACTCAAGTTACAAAAATAGAAATTGTGTCTGAAAAAGTTGACTTATTGAGGGCTAGAGAAATCATTGATAGCAAGAGAAACCAAAATTTTTTGAAATATTTTTCTAGAAACAACTTTTTTCTTTTCCCGAGAAAAGGAATCACCGAAAGTCTTCAAGAAGATTTTGAAACAATTCGATCAGTAAATTTTGTTAATAAATTTCCAGACAAGATTGTTATTGAAAATGAAGAGAGGCGGGGAATTCTCATCTGGCGAAATCAGGGCAAGATATTTTTAATGGATGAAACGGGAGAGATTTTTCGTGAAATTCAAGAAGGAGAATTGAATGAAAGGTTCGTTGGCTATGACATTATTTGGGATAAAAGCTATGCAAAGGCACGGCTCGGTCAAATCATAGAAGAGGGCCAGCTGGTTGACTTCATAGCTGTTCTCAAAAAAGAATTGAAGGAAAAGGTTGGCCTGGAGATTCAAAGGGAGATGGAAACCCCGTCTCTAATTTCTATGGATATCCAGGTGAAGACTGAGGCAGGCTGGGGAATTTATTTTGACATGGAAAGTAGCTTGGACTCTCAAATAGTTCTTTTGAGGCAAATTTTAGAAACAAATTTTAGCGAAGAGGAGAAAGAGAAGTTGGAATATATTGACTTGAGAATTAGCGGAAAAGCTATCTATAAGATGTCGGATGACAGGGGCGGCGAAAAAAATGAAGAAGAGCAAAAGGATGAAGAGGATGAATAGCTTCACAATTATTTAGTTTGAGACTATAATAAGACTAAACAATTAAAACAAAAAAATAATGAAAAAGAGTATAACCGGACTTTTATTAACCATAATTGTCGTGGCGGGCGTTTTTTTGAGAATCGGACCAGTCTTGGAAGAGCGAGACTATTGGTATGATGAAGCTTTCACTGGAATCTTGATCAAAGAATCTTGGGGAACAATGAATCAAATGATTTTTGCTGATGTTCACCCCCCGCTTTATTATTGGCTGGTGAAACCCTGGGCTTCTGTTTTTGAATATAGTTCTTGGAGTATTCGGTCATTCTCAACTTTGATGGGAATCTTGACGATTGTTTCAGCTTTTTGGATTGGAAGAAAAATGTTTGGTGAGCGGGCTGGGCTTTTGGCGGGATTGATCACAGCCATTTCTCCATTTGCCATTCAATATTCTCAAGAAGCCCGGATGTATTCATTGTTTGGTTTTTTGATGCTTTGGGCGGTTTGGTTTTTTTATAGAGCCCTGAAGTTCAACGAATGGAAGGATTGGATTTGGTGGGGAGTTTTTAGTGGGCTTGCTTATTGTACCCACTATCTCTCCGTCTTCTTTTTTGTTGTTTTCTTCTGGACCGCAGTTTTTTATGAATATCTTTTTCTCAAACAAAAATTTGCCAGGGCTTTGTTTTTGACTAAGAAATTTTGGGGTGGAGTTGGAGTGATTGCGATTTTTTTCATTGCTTGGTTGCCCTATTTTATCCCTCATATGCTCAAGGGAAACTTAGGCTGGATCAGAGTTTCTTATTTGAGTGATTTGCCAAGCACACTTCAAATCTTTTTCTTTGGTCATCCCCTGGGAGCTGGGGGAATTCCAATGGCCAATGAATTTAGGTATTTTTTCGATGGAAGCTCGGCCGGACTTTTGATTTTGTCTCTTGTTTTGATTATCGCTACTTGGCTCTGGAAAAAGAAGCTCAAAAGAGAAGAGAGCTTTGTTCTGCTCAGTATTGCAATTGGAACTTTGGTGTTGTTGATCGTTCTTTCTCATTTCAACCTCAAGCTCTATGTCTCGAGATATTTCATGCCTTCAGCAGTAATGCTCTATGTTTTCTTTGGAGGTATTTTTGTGGCCATGTCAAAGAAAGCCTGGACTTGGGTTGCGGTTGCAGCAGTTTTCATTTTTCTAATTCTAGGGTTAAAGCCAATCACCTATAATAGCAGTTGGTATCAAGTCAGCAATTTTATTAAGGAAAAATGGTCTGGACAAGGTCACTACGTGGTCACTACTAGCCCCTTTGACTACACTTCTATGCGTTACTATATTGGACTAAATAATTTGAAATATCATCACAAAGCCAATCCTCAAGAAGATTTTTCTGGCTGGGTAGTGGTTGGCAATGAGAACCGACTTCAAAGCATAGAAGAAATAGAAGATTTAGGGAAATATATTATTGTAGATTGGACTTGTGATTGGGAAGGGCTGGAATTGAAAGAAATTGGCTCAGCTGGAGATTTGAAAATTTGTCAGTAAAAAATCTTTCATAAATAAAACGCCCGCTTCGCGGGCGTTTTTTAGTCTCTCTTCTGATTTAATACTTACTTTAGTACTTACTTCGGTAAGTACTAAGGTAAGTATTAAATTTTTATCAAAAATAAAAACCTCCTGACATCATTTGACATCAGGGGTTTTTAAGTTAGTAGCCTTTTGGGCTTGGCTAAGACTCTATTTTCAGGTGATCGTACTCTCCCTTTTCGCGGTCTACAGTGTGAATATAAACAACCGCTGTTTTCGGCTTCACTTTAAACCGCTCTTTTTTAACAAAGTCTTTAAAGCCGTTCAAAATTGATTTGCACAAAGCTTTTTTCGTCCATTCATCTCTAACCACCCCCTCAGGATTCTTGGTAAAAAGCTCTGCAACCTCAAAGGATATATGTTCCCCAGGATTTTCCTGGATGACATCACGGCCTTTAGGGGTCACATGTTCGGGGCCAACCCCAAGTGATTTAACAGATGAAACCCATTTTTTAATCTCCTGGATTAATTTGAGATTAACTTCTTCGTCTGCGCTAAGTTTATCGAATTTTATGATCGGCATTGATCAATCCTCCCGCTTAAAGGTTCTTTCAACTTTATTGTTGAAACTAGATATTATATTAAAATAGGGGAAAAGTCAACTTTGCTGGAGATTTATTTATCAAAAAAAGACACCTGGAAGGTGCCTTCTTAATTTATAAAGTCGAATCTATTTTTTCAGCAGAGATTTTATGGTGAATGGAGCAATTCCACTTAATATTGTTGCTATTCCTGCGATCAAGATAATCCATTCAAATCCAAACCTATCACCAGCGAACCCAGCCAAAGCGGCAGACAAGCCATAGACTATTTGCATAATCGTTTGGTAGGCGCCAACAACCTTTCCTCGTTGGTCTTTTCGCATATTGTTATAAAACAAAACCGTCCACGAACCAATGTTCATTGCATGACCAATCCCGACAACAATCATTGCGACATAAACCTGCCAAAGCTCAGTTGCAAAAAACAGTCCAATATAAGAACTTCCCACAATTAAACCAGACAGAATCAGTGCCCAAGTTTCATCAACATATCCCTTGTGTTTGTCGAAAAATCTTCCGAAAGGCAGGGCAAACAAAGCTCGTGAAATACGGTAGATTGCATAAATAATCCCGACGTGAGTTGCAGTTCCACCTTCAATGTTTTGAGTTAAATAAAGAGCAAAAATTATGGCAACAAAAATATCTGCGCCCCAATAAAAAGCGTCGTTGAATGTTAAGGCTGACAAAATATTACTCCTACGTCCTTTGTATAGCTTTAAGTCTCTAATATGCATGATTTTAATTAATATAGAATAGGAGGCACATGTTTGAGGAAATTTTTGTTTGAAATTTACCAAATCATGGGGCTTCTAGTCAGTTTTTGAGCGTCCAAAATTCATAATATCCTCCTTGGGGTGACTCTCTTTTCGCTTGAAGGTCTGGACAGGCCATTTGAAATTGAGTCAAAAGCCAATTATCAGCTTCCAAGAAAATATAGTTAACATTCTCACAAGTCTGGATATTTTTTACCGCATCCATTGGGTGTTCAAAACGGAAATCTTTAATTTCCGGATAGCCAGCATATTCAGTGGTTTTGAAAGCAGAGGTTTTTCCATCATCACTAACATGAACATTTTGCGGAATTACTAGAACGTTGGTTTGTTCCAAGGTAGTTTGTTTGGCCAATTTACCAAAATCAAAAATTTTTCTTTCAAAAGATTCTAAGGTTTCTGGTTCTTTGTTCCAAATAAAGTGATAGGTGTAGGTTTCCATCAAACCAGCCACGACCACAATGGCGATCAGTCCTCCAATAGAAACGTTGAGCATTTTCCATCGCAGAGGCTTCAGTTTAAAATTTTCTGATTTCTGAAGGTTTTCCCTAAGGCGTAAAATATATTCGAAAGGAATGATTATGAAAATCATTACGGCTGGAATGGCCCCAATAATTCTCAGAGAATGGGGAATCCCCTCAATACTCAAAACTCCTGGAATCAGCATTACCCAAAAAATTCCTTGGGCAATTAGCGAGGCTCTAAAAAGCGGGTCAAGCACTTTCTTTTTCCTGATGTGAGCCAAGGCATAAAAAATTTCTTTGATAGTGAAGGCGAATCCTAGGGTAAAGAGAACCGACCAAGCCGGAGGAATGATTGGAGACCCAGCATGATTGTGTCGTTGGTTGGGGTCGCCAAAGAAATAGAAGGCGTTGATGTGAGCCAGGGTACTTTTTGTTAAGGCTTCTGGGAAAGAGAGATTGGGTGCATTAAAAACAGAAACAGCGTTGCTTCTTCCGACCAAATCATCTGCGTGTTGGTAGAAATAGAAAAGCAGGGGAGCGGAAGCAATGAAAGCAGAAACAATAAAAAGCAAGGCACCTTGCCAATATTTTTTGAAAAACTGAGTTTTGTAAAAAAGGAAAAATGGCAGAAGCAAAACTAAAATTAAAGGAGCTACTCGAAATGATATATAGGTATGAAAACCAATTCCCAAAAGCAATCCTGAAAGAATAAAGCACCAATTTTTCCCAGTTCTAATTCCTTTAAAAAACAAATAGAAAAGCCAAACTAACAAGAAGGGAACCATGATGGCGCGATAAACTGTGTGAGAAAAATTAACATGCCAGAAAGAAGTGCTTAAAATAAACAACCCTAACAGAGAACTGAGTTTTGAAAACTTCAATTCCTTCAGAAGAAAATAAAATCCAACTAAAGTCAAAATCCCGAACAAGGCACTCACCAGACGAATAGAGAAATTGCTAGCCCCAAAAGCCTTGATTGAAGCTGCCAAAATATTTATATAAAGACCTTCTCGCCCATTATTTTCTGGATAGAAAATTTTATAATCATTACTTTCCAGAGCCTTGACGGCATCTAGACCATTATAGGCTTCATCGTATTGAAGTCCTGGGGGATTTTCATTCAAGCCCCAAAGGCGAACCAAGGAGCCAAATCCAATGATTGCTACGATAGCAAAAACAAACCAGAATCGTTTGTTTCGAAACATTTCAAAAAATTTATTCATTTTTGTTTTTTAGATTTTATTTGCTTGTTTTTATTATAGTTTAAATAAGAAATTTTTCAATTACTAAAAGTAAAAATCTTTTGGTTTTTCACTTTCAAAAGAGAATTTCTGGTTGTTCCAGTCGCTAAATTCAATTTTTGTGGCGTGGAGAAGGTGACGATAAAAAGCTTTGTTTTCTTCTTTGATGTTTTTGTTGAAATATTTCTTGTCTCCCAAGATCGGATGGCCGATGGAATGAAGATGAAGTCTTAGTTGGTGTTTGCGGCCTGTTTTGGGTTGCAATTCTAATAAGGACTTTTCGCTAGAATCCTTGGTAACTTTATAAAAAGTCAAAGCCTCTTTCGGGTTTATGAGTTTATCTGGGTTAGCACTCACGGCTTGTTTGGTTGGGTTTTTTCTTGATTTTCCAGTGAAGTCTGAAATTTTTCCGGTTTGATTTTTGGGAGTCCCCCAAACCCAGGCCAAATAAGTTTTTTGAACTTTTCGATCTTGAAATAGTTTTTTAAAATGCTCAAAAGATTTCTGGGTTTTGGCTACTATCAAAATTCCTGAAGTTTCTTTATCAAGTCGGTGGACAATTCCTGGACGCAGTTTGTCTTCTCCGATATTTTCAATTTCGGGATATTTTTCCAAGAGACCATTAACCAAAGTTCCAGAGGGTTCTTTTTCCGATGGGTGAACGCTGATTCCGGCTGGTTTGTTAACTACTAAAAAATCTGAATTTTCAAAAATAATTTCAAAGGGAATATTTTTTTCTGGTTTCACACCCAAATCAACTTGAGGTGATTTTTTTATATTGATTTTGATTTGATCTCCTTGTTTTAGTTTGTAGCTCGGAGAAACTGTTTTTTCATTAACTAAAATCTCTCCATTTTTAATGGCATTTTGAAAAAACCGACGAGAAACGTCGGGGAATAGGGAGCAGATAAATTTATCAATCCGCTCAGGACTTTTATGGGAGTAAATAATTGAATTCTTCAAAACGTTTGTAAACATTCAATAATCAATATTCAACAAACATTCAATGACTAAATAATCTAATTTTCAATTTATGCGAGCTTCAGCTCGCATTTATTGAATGTTGAAAAAATGAATGTTGAATGAATATTGAATATTGAGCATTGATAAGATTTCGTATGGACTTTTATCTGGAGTTCTTTCGTTACGAAATTTTCCAAATTACAACAGAAAAACTTTTTAAATTCCGAATTGGATCAAATTCGTTACGAAAATTAAATATTTTGTGACAGATTTTATGAAAATTTTTGATACCTATAGTCATAGGTGGAAAAAATTAGAGTAAAATCTGACCAAAATAGTTAATTTGCAGTAGAATGTTGATTCAAATTGGAATTTATCTAGTGCCGAAGAAGGGACTCGAACCCTTACGCCCGAAGGCACTGGTTCCTAAGACCAGCGTGTCTACCAATTTCACCACTTCGGCTAATAATTAATGTGTTTCATGGTAAGCGTAACATCCAACATCTTATATCTTTTTGGGTGTTAAAGCAAGTTTATTTTTATAGTTAAAAATTCAAAATTCAAAAGGCAAAAATTCAACTCAAAAATCAAAACTTTTTGTCATTCCCGCGAAGGCGGGAATCTAGAACTTTTTAATTTTGCATTGCAATTTTGAGATTTGAATTTTGACCTTTGAGTTTCTTACTCAATAACCCATTTCCCGTTAACCTCTTTTAGCTCTCCTTTTACCTCAAACCCACTGGCCAATTTGTGTCCTCCTCCCTTAAACCTCTTTGCAATCTTAGAAACGTCAACTCCTTTGTGTTCATCGCTTCTAAGACTGGCTTTAATCATTCCAGGTTTTGATTCATAGAGAATCAAAGAAAATTTGGACCCAGCGATGGTGTTGAGAACCTCGGCGATTCCAGAAACATCTGATCGAGAGGCCCTGCATTCTTTGAGATCTTTTCGAGTCAAAAAGGAGGCCACCATCCCAGTTTTTTTATCTAGTTCGGCTCGGCTTAGTGCGATTGACCAAAGTTTCAAGGTATTCAAAGATTTATTTTCAAAAACAAGTTGATTGATTTTTCTAAGTGATGCCCCCTTTTTCATTAGATCACTAATGATTTCAAGGTTTTTGGCACTAGTGTTGTTGTGTCGAAAGCCTCCAGTGTCGGTGAAAATTCCGTTGAGTAAATATTGAGCTGCTTTTGGTGGAATCTTATAATTAATTGTTTTAAAAAAGTCATAAACAATCTCACAAGTAGCAGCGATATCTGAATCAACCAAGTTCAAGGCTTCTGGGATTGGCGGTTTGGGATGATGGTCGATATTAATAATTTCCATCTGTAGACTTTTTTCCTTTATTTCCTGATCTAAACCTAGTTTATAAAAAGTATCCTCTCGATCCAGAATAACCACTGTGTCATATTTTTTTAATTCATAATCCTTGGTGATTTTTTTGGTATTAAAAAGTTTGGCTGACAAACTGTCCAGTTCGTCAATGCTCAAAATGCTAGTTTTTTTGCTTAATTCATTTTGAAGATAATAATCCAAAGCAAAAGCTGACCCCAAGGCATCTACATCGGGATTGAAGTGCACAACTAGAAGAAAATTTTTGCCAGCTTGCAATTTTTCTTCCAACTTTCTAAATTTACTAGCACTGATTTTAGTCATTTTCTCGCTTAATTTTATCAAAAATTTTATCAATTTCAGAAATTTTTTCCTGAGTTTCGTCAACCACAAACCTGATCTTGGGAAGAGGTTTCATGAAAAGTTTTTTGTGGAGTTCTTTGTGAATTCGCCCCTTTTCTTTTGTCAAAGTCTTACTGACATAATCATTATCAGAGGTTGGATAGACACTCAAGAACACCTTAGAGTAGCGCAAATCTCTGGACGTGTCAACTTTTAGAATAGTCAAAAATACCGTATCTTTGAGAGATAATCGTTCTTTGATTATCTTGGACAAAGTTTCTTTAATTAGCTGATTAACTTTTTCAATGCGTTTGGACATTCGATTATAATTAAAAATTCAAAATTCAAAAGGCAAAAATTCAACTCAAAAATCAAAACTTTTTGTCATTCCCGCGAAGGCGGGAATCTAGAACTTTTTAATTTTACATTGCAATTTTGAGATTTGACTTTTGACTTTTGACTTAACTCTATTAACAACTTTGATCAATAAAGCTAAAATTAAGGCAGATAATTTTTAGAAGACAATATGCATATTGCCATTAATTGCGCCGACCTAGACCATTCAAGAATTGATGGCACCAGGGTTTATATCAAACAATGCCTGGACCGTTTCGGCGCTTTAGATAATTATAGCGTTTTTCACCTTTATCACAAAACAGAATTTAATCCTGATTTGAAGCCAGAATTATATCCTAATTATAAAAATAAATCAATCCCTTATTCATTTTGGTGGACTCAAACCAGGTTTGGCTATGAGATTAATTTCACTTTGCCGGATGTTTGCTGGATGCCAATTCAACAAGTTCCTTTTCTGTCTGATAAGAGAACCAAGCTGGTAGTGACAATTCATGACTTAGCTTTTAAGTATTTTCCAAAACATTTCACTTTTTGGGACAGAAGAAAGCTCGATTTTTTTACTGAGACAGCTGTCAAAAGAGCCGATCGGATTATTGCCGTTTCAAAATCAACCAAAAAAGACATTTTGAAGTTCTATCCTAAAGTTGATCCAAAAAAAATCAAAGTCATTTATCATGGAGTAGAAAGGGATTTTTTCTCGAAAAAACAATCTCCAGGACATACCAAAAAAGTCTTGGGAAAACATAAAATTAAAAAAGACTTTTTGCTTTATGTCGGGGCCTTACAGCCTCGAAAAAACCTAGAAGTTTTGGTAGATGCCTTTGAAAAACTGAGAGAAAAAGGGAGAGGTTTTCAACTAGTTTTGGCAGGAGAGCCAGCTTGGAAATCAGAGAAAATTTTGGAGAGAATCAAAAATTCTGAATTCAAAAAGGATATTATTTTGACCGGAAAAGTTGATTTCAAAGATTTGCCAGTTCTATATCAAAAGGCAAAAATTTTCATCTTTCCTTCACTCTATGAGGGCTTTGGGATCCCTGTTTTGGAGGCTTGGGCAAGTGGGACCCCGGTGATTGTGGCTGACAATTCAAGCTTGAAAGAGATTGGGAAAGACGCTGTTTTGAAATTCAAGCCTTCAAGTCCCGGAGACCTTTTGGAAAAAATAGAGCTTTTACTGAAACGTGATATAATAAAGAAAAGAATAGTTAAAAAGGGATTGAAATATTTGGAAAATTTTAGCTGGGACAAGTGCGCTAAGGAAACTTTAGATTACATAAAACAAAAATAGAAAAATGAAAATTCAAGAAAAAGTTTTACTAAACAATTATTCAACTTTCAAAATTGGCGGACCGGCTAAATATTTTGTGGAAGTTAAAACTATCAAAGAACTGAAGGAGGCCATCAAGTTTGCTGAAGAAAAAAAAGAAAAATTTATTTTCATTGGCGGTGGAAGCAACATTCTTTTTCACGATAAAGGCTTTGATGGACTAGTAATCAAGTTGGTTAATAGGGAAATGAAACTGAAAGGAAAAGAAAAAATTGTTTGTGAAGCTGGGGTGATGTTGAGTGGGTTGGTGAGTTTTGCCAAGAAGAATAATCTTTCTGGTTTGGAGTGGGCCTCAGGAATTCCAGGAACAGTTGGTGGAGCCATTCGAGGCAATGCCGGAGCCTTTGGTTTTGAAATGAAAGATGTTGTTGAAGAGGCGGTTTATTTTAATTTAGATACGCTAAAAGAAGAAAAATGCAATAATGAAAAATGTGAATTTGATTATCGCCAAAGCGTCTTTAAAGAATTTGATAAAAAAATCATTTGGCAGGCAACCTTTAAGCTAAAAAGGGGGAAGGAAAAAGAAATCGAGGCCAAGGGAGAAGAAATTTTGAAAAAAAGAAGAGAAAAAAACACCTGCCTTGGGATTGCTGGGTCAGTTGGGTCAATTTTCAAAAACCCAGTTGTTGGACAAGGTACAATTGATTTATTTGAGAAAGAAACTGACATCAAGTGCAAAGGAAATAAAGTCCCAGCCGCCTGGTTGATCGATATGTGTGGTTTGAGAGGTTTCAAGATGGGAAAAGTTCAAGTGAGTGAAGACCAGGCTAATTTTATTTTGAACACGGATGGTGCAACTGCAGATGAGGTTATTATTTTAATTAGTTTGATGAAGCAGAAGGTTAGGAATAAATATGGGGTGCAATTAGAAGAAGAGGTAGAGATAGTGTCTTACTAATTCAAAAATGGATTTGGTTCAGAAACTCAGTAAACTCAAAATTCAAAACTCAAAAGGCAAAAATTCAACTCAAAACTCAAAATTTTTTGTCACTCCTGCGTAGGCAGGAATCCAGAACTTTTTAATTTTGCACTGCAATTTTGAGATTTGACTTTTGAGCTTTGAATTATTGCAAGTAATTATAGGATTTATAAAGACATTGTTTTTGCAAGTAAAGTGTTCTAATAATTAAAAAATAGATATGAAAATCAGAGAATATTATAACGAAGTTCGATTAAACGAAGATGAAAAAAAATATTTATTGGGGAAAATAGAAAAAATCAAAGATGGACTTCTTGTTCACTGCAAAGAAAATGAAATCATGGTTGAACTTCGGGTTAGTCAAGACAAGAAAAAAGAATGGTCCATTGAGGCAAGTTTCAAAATCCCTAAAAATGTTTTTCAAGCTAGCAAGCAAGGCTTTGGTTTGACTGAGGTGATGGACGAAGTTGAAGAAGTGATTACTCGCCAGATTTTGCGAAAAAAAGAAAAAATTCAGGATCTTCGAAAACGAGGAAGTCGATCTTTAAGGAAAAAAAGAACCATCGATGGAGGAGCGAGGTTTTAAACTCAGGCATTAGTCAACAGTCACTGGTCAACATCACTTTAGAACGTACTATAGAACGTTCTATGGTATGTACTATATATAAAAAACTTCAACCCCGCCGGTCGATTAACTGGCGGGGTTGAAATAATGTGCAAATAATTCGATTGAGTTGAATTGAAAACTTAGGATGCCCAAGACGCTTGTGCGCGAAGCCAGCCTCTAGGAAGTAAAAGAATTTTTTCAGTGGAGAATGATGCTTTTTTTCCTGGTATGACATGAAGTCTGTAAATAATCTTCAAAGCAGTATGGAATTTTTTATCTTCGGTTTTTTCAGTTTTTGTCCACTTGTGCTTTTCCCCAGTAAGCGGGTCTGTAAACTTGTAGGTTTTAAGAGGGGCATGCCAGGGATTGGGGTTCGAGATTATTCTCTCGTATTCCCCGCAACCTGATTCTAGTGTTTTTAATATTCTGATTCTTCGTTTTCGCTTTCTTAAAATGAAGCCAATAATCAAGGCAATGATAGTGAATCCGAGCGAAAAGAGTATAGCGTTGCTATTCATAGGTCTCTCCTTTTCCTGAGGTTTTAATGTTCTGTTATTTTAACTAAAAACTATCAATAAAAATGATCAAAGTCAATTAAAAATTAAAAAGCGGAAAATCCCTCGAGGGATTTTCCGCTAGTGACTAGTGACTAGTTGCTAATGACTATCCTTTTACTTTCCCCCAAACCTTCTTTCCAGCCCAGTAGATAATCCATACAAAAACTAAGAACGGAATCAAAGATGGAATCCCAACAATCACGAATCGAATCATGTCGTCAACAAAATCCTGCATGTTGTTAATCAAATCACTGAAAGATTTTTTCACTACCTGCCAAGGTCGCCAATCGTTTTGAACCGGGGCGATTTCAATATCTTCACTCAAACTCACAGTGATTGTTGACATATCAGTTTGAGAGTCCATGAATCTGATTCGTCCTTCCAATCTTTCAATTTCTCCTCGAACTCTGGCAATTTGCCTGGTGACAGCCAAAACATCATCAATCTCTCCGGCTCGGTCCAAGATTTTTACAAAACTTTGCTCCTCAGCTTTTTTATTCTTGAGTTGAGCTTGAAGATCGGAATATTGCTCGGTGACATCTTGTCCGGTGGTTGATTCAGAAACGACTTGAGTGGCCACTTTCTTGATTTCCGTTAAAGTTTCTTCAAATTTTCCAACTGGGACTTTAACAGTTATTGATCCGCTTTTTTGGCCTTTTACTCTTTCATAAAAATTGGTTGAGAAAACCTCGCCGTTTTTGGCTTTAACGATTTCAGAAATTTTCTCTGCTGATTTTTCAGTGTTTTCCACTTTCAAAGTCAGGTCTCCATTTTTGATGACTTTTTTGTCAGTTGATGGGAGCTCGGCTGAAGTGTCAGCCATTGAGGTATTGGAGGTAATTTCCATGGCGCCTTCTTGCCCAACTCGCATTTCCAGTCCACTGACTCTTGATTCATCCGCCATGCTACCCAAGGGAGCAGAGTATTTGAGATTTCCAGTTCCAAGCTTCTTTGTTCCAGTTATCGCTGAAAATATAGACCAAAGAACAAAAAGAATCAGAACGATCCCAACAATTTTCAAAATTGGCTTTGAAGATTCAATAATTTTTTTCATTTTTTTCTTGCCCAGTTAAATAATTTTGATTTATCAAAATTAAATGAAATTTATTTAACCAGGGTTTTTACAAATTAGTTGATTTTATTATATAACAAACCAAAAACTTTACAAACCTTTCAACTAATTCATTGACATTTTCAACCAATTTTACTAGAATGAGGGTGTATTTCCTGACAGTGATTTCAAGGTCGATGTCACGGGTAAGCCCCGAAAGGAAAAGCAAATTTACAAAAATTAACTTGACAGACATGACAGAAGAAATGGATCAAGAATTTTTGGACTTCATTGTAAAGTCTATTGTTGACAATCCAAAAGAAGTTAAGGTTGAAAGAAGCATCGACGAAAGAGGTGTGCTTTTGACTCTAACAGTCAGCCCTCAAGACATGGGGATGATTATTGGTCGACAAGGTTCTACTGCGAAAGCTATTAGAACTCTATTAAGAGTAGTTGGAGCTAAGAATGATGCTCGAATTAATCTTAAAATTAACGAGCCAGAAGGATCTGAAAGAAAACCAGCTGAAAAAAAGGCTGATGAAGCTTCTGATTCGAAAGAAGAGGATCCTGAGAAAAGCATCGACGATATCGTTAATGACATCAAGTAAGATTCTACTTCAAAATATTCAAAAACCGTGTTAGCATCTTTGTAGTTGCGACGCGGTTTTTGATTTACTAGTCACCAGTCAATGGTCACTGGTCACTAGGGAAAATCCCGTCGGGATTTTCCCCGGATGACTGATTGCTGATGACCAGTGACGCAAGACCAACAGAAATATAACAAAAATATCCGAAAACTTAATTTGCTTTTAATATTTCAAAATTAAAAAATCATGAATTTTCATATAATCACAATCTTTCCTGAAGTTTTTGAAAAATATTTCGAAGTAGGTGTTTTGGGACGAGCTCAAAAAGAAGGAAAAATCAAAGTGAATTTATATAACCTTCGAGACTTCAGTAAAGACAAGCATAAAAAAGTTGACGACACTCCTTATGGCGGTGGTCCAGGAATGGTGATGGGAATTCAGCCAATTTTTGATTGCTTGGAGAGCATTAAAAACAAAATCAAAAAGGATGAGGAAAGCATCACCGACGAATCAATAAAAACAGTTTTGCTTTCAGCTAAAGGAAAAAAATTCAATCAAAAAAAAGCCGGGGAATATAAAAAAACAAAACACTTAATTTTGATTTGTGGTCGCTATGAAGGAGTGGATGAGCGAGTGGCGGAGAATTTGGCTCAAGAGGAAATTTCTATTGGCGAATATGTTTTGAGCGGTGGCGAAATTCCAGCTATGACAGTCATTGACGCTGTCAGCCGTTTGATTCCTGGGGTTTTGGGAAACGCGGATTCTTTGGATTCTGAAACTTACAATGAAGAAATGACTGACTTTCCTGTTTATACTAAGCCAGATAAATTTGGTGAGTGGGAAGTTCCAAAAGTTTTATTAAGCGGAAACCACGAGGAAATTGCCAAATGGCGAAAAGAAAAGAGAAAGTAATTAGTAAATGGTAATTAGTAATTGGGTTAAATTTGCTCTGCAAATTTAAAAACAAATAGCCAATTGCAAATAGCCAATTACAAATTTTTTGAAAAATAAAACAAAAATCCTAAAATCCGATCCAATAATTCTCTCAATAGTCCTAATCCTATTGGTTTTTGGCTTGGTAATGATTTCTTCGGCTGGAATAATTTTCTCCAATGTTCGTTTTGGAGATGAGTATCATCTTTTCAAGAGGCATTTTCTGTATGGAATTGTGATTGGATTGCCGAGCATGTATTTGGTTTCAAAAATCAATTACAAATTTTGGCAAAAAATTGCCTTGCCCTTTTTTGTTGGGACGTTGGTTTTGTTGGCATTGGTTTTGATTTCAGGAATTGGAGTTAACTATCAAGGCGCTAGTCGCTGGATTGATTTGGGTCCAATCAGTTTTCAGCCGACTGAAATTGCTAAAATTGGAATAATCATCTATCTCGCCGCTTGGCTCAAAGGCCGAAGTTCAAAGTTGGGAGATTTGAAAGAGGGGCTGGTTCCGTTTCTAATGATTTTGGGAGTAGCTGCTTTTTTGATCATTGCCCAGCCTGATATTGGAACCTTGGGGGTGATTGTGATGACTTCTTTGGTAATGTTTTTTGTGGCTGGTGCACCGATTCGATATATTTTTGGAGTTTTGCTGGGAGGCTTGGCAGTAGTTGGACTTTTGATCAAACTTGAGCCCTACAGAATGAATCGTTTGACGGCCTTTTTGGACCCCAGTGTTGACCCTCAGGGAATCAGCTACCAGATCAATCAGGCCTTGTTAGCAGTGGGATCAGGCGGAATTTTTGGTTTAGGTCTAGGACATTCGAGACAAAAATTTAACTATCTCCCTGAGCCAGTCGGAGACAGTATTTTTGCAATAATTTCTGAAGAATTGGGAATGATTGGGGCGGTTATTTTAGTTGGGTTCTTTGTGGCTTTTGCTTTGAGAGGTTTCAGGATTGCTCGTTTTGCTCCGGACAGTTTTTCTCGATTAGTGGCAGTTGGAATTACTACTTGGATTGTTTTTCAAGCTTTGGTCAACATCATGTCAATTTTGAAAATGATGCCTTTGACCGGAATCCCTCTTCCATTCATCAGCTACGGCTCAACTTCTTTGGTTTTTACTTTAGTAGGAATCGGAATTTTACTTAATATTTCAAAGCATGCGAAGCTTTAATCACTAGTCAACAGTCACTAGTCACTGGTGAGAAAATCCCCTGGGGATTTTCTCCTGATGACCAGTGACCAGTGACCGATGACTTTTTAATCTTGAAAGTCGCTTCTTTATGAGGTAGACTTTTTTTGTTAATAATAACCAATTTGAGATATGGGCCTTTTGGACAAATTCTTTGGCAACGCCAACGACAAAGAGCTAAAAAAATATCAAGCCATCATTGAAAAAATCAATCAACTTGAAAACGACTTCAAGGCTCTTAGTGATAAGGCAATCAAGGAAAAGACCAAAGAGCTGCAAGCTAAAGTGAAATTGACCAAAGACTTGGATGAGATTTTGCCAGAGGCTTTTGCTAATTGTCGAGAAGCAGCCAAAAGAGTCTTGAATGAGAGGGCTTACGACACTCAGATAATGGGAGCCTTGGCTTTGCACTCAGGTAAAATATCCGAGATGAAAACTGGTGAAGGAAAAACTCTTTCGGCGGTTTTGGCAGCTTACACTAACGCTCTTTCTGGTAAGGGAGTGCACGTGGTGACAGTTAATGACTATCTTTCTAAGCGAGATGCTAATTGGATGGGACAGATCTATAATTTTCTTGGTCTTTCAGTCGGCTGTGTCGCTCATGATTCTTCCTATCTCTATAAGCCTAATAAAACTGACGAGGACGAAGTGACAATCGAAGAAGAAAACCTGATTTCTGTTTCAAGAAAAGAAGCCTATGGAGCGGACATCACCTATGGAACCAACAATGAGTTTGGCTTTGACTATTTGCGAGACAACATGGCTCCCAGTTTGGAAAATATGGTTCAAAGAAATTTGAATTTTGTCATTGTTGATGAGGTTGATTCGATTTTGATTGATGAAGCCAGGACGCCTTTGATCATTTCGACTCCAGACCTAGAATCAACCAAGCTCTATGAACAGTTTGCAAAAATTGTTCCTCGGTTGAAAGAAGGAGAGGACTTTAATTTTGATGAAAAATTAAAATCAACTGATTTGACTCAGGAAGGAATTTCAAGAGTGGAAAAGCTTTTGGGAATTGATAATCTTTTTGAAACTAGTCGAACTCGCCATGTTCATCATCTCGAGCAAGCCTTGAAGGCCCATGTGGTTTTTAAAAAAGATCGGGACTATGTGGTCAAGGATGGTGAGATTGTGATTGTGGACGATTTCACTGGAAGGTTGATGCCGGGAAGGCGCTATAGCGAAGGTCTTCATCAGTCTATTGAAGCCAAAGAGGGAGTTGAAATCCAAAGAGAGTCAAGGACCTTGGCGTCAATCACTTTTCAAAACTATTTCAGGATGTATAAGAAATTGTCCGGAATGACTGGAACGGCTTTGACCTCGGCTGAAGAATTTGACAAGGTTTATAAACTTGAAGTGGTTCAGATCCCAACCAACAAGCCAATGACCAGAGAGGATTTGCCTGACGTGGTTTATAAGAATGAGAAAGGGAAATTTGGGGCGATTGTTGAAAAAATCAAGAGCTTAAGAGAAGACGGAAGACCAGTTTTGGTCGGGACAGTGGCAATTGAAAAATCTGAAGACCTCTCCAGCGCTCTTTCAAAGGCCGGGGTTCCCCATGAAGTTTTGAACGCCAAGAACCACGAAAAAGAAGCTCAAATCATTGCAGATGCTGGGAAGAAAGGTTCTGTCACAATTGCTACCAACATGGCTGGACGAGGAACAGACATCAAACTCGGAGAAGGAGTTAAGGAATTGGGAGGTCTTTATATTATCGGAACTGAGAGACACGAAGCTCGAAGAATCGACAACCAGCTAAGAGGTCGGTCTGGTCGGCAAGGTGATCCTGGAACTAGTCAGTTCTATGTTTCCTTGGAAGACGAGTTGATGAGACGATTTGGCGGAGATCGGATGTGGGCTTTGATGGATAAGTTAGGATTGCCAGAAGATCAACCAATTGAAAATGGAATTATCTCTAAATCAATTGAGGGGGCTCAATCCAAAATAGAAGGGCACAACTTTGATATTAGAAAACAGATTTTGGAATATGATGATGTGGTTAACAAGCAAAGAGAAGTTGTTTATGGACGAAGGAAAAAAATTCTTAAAAAAGATGATATAAAAAACGAAGTCGAAGAGATTTTAAGAACTGAAATTGAAAATATGGTTTCAGCTCACACATCTGAAGAGCTGGAAGAAAGGTGGAACACCAAAGAAATTCAAGAAGAAACAGAAGTCTTTATTGGACCTCAAAAAGGACTCAAAACTCAATTGTCCAAGATAAAGAAATCCAGAGAGTATTCTTCTGGCGAAGCTAAAAAAAGTGCCATGATGGATTATTTGGTTCAATTATTGAAGGAAGAATACAGTCAAAAAGAGCAAAAAATCGGGGAGGAGGTTTTCCGAAAAATTGAAAAAGAGATTTATCTCAAAACCACTGATCAATATTGGATGGAGCACCTGGATCATTTGAGTCATTTGAGAGACTCAACCAATTTGCAAGGCTATGGACAGAAAGATCCATTGATTGAATACAAAAAGAGAGGCTTCAGTCTTTTCCAAAATCTTCTTGTGAGCATCAATCACTCAATAATCAAAACTTTATTTCGAATTCAGCCGGTTGAGCAACCAATTCCGACTCCACAGCAAGTGGCTTCAAATCTCCAGTTTAGTGGCGGAGAGGCGCCCAAGCAGTTTGCGAACGAAGACAAGCCTAAAAAATCAAAGCCGGTCAAGAATGATGATAAGGTGGGGAGAAATGATCCTTGTCCGTGCGGAGCGAAAAAAGCTAATGGCAAACCAAAAAAATACAAGCAATGTTGCGGTAAACAATCTTAAAAAATATTATTATGAGCGGAGTCCCGTTAATCCTCTTCGAGAAATTTTGGCAATTAATGGGATGGGAGGGGTAGAGTTAGTATCAAGTAGAAAGCCTGCCTGCTCGCCTCGATGAATCTTGGACGAAGCGGGCCGGCAGGTAGGTATCATGTATAAAGTATAAGCGGGCTCTGCGGGCCCGCTTTTATATTCCAAGAAGTTTTTAAATTTTCTTTCATTCTCTAGAGAATGAAAGAAAATCTTTCTTGACTTTTGAGAGAAAACAAAAACCCCGCAAAGTCAATTAGGACTTTGGGGGTCTTTGGTGGCCGGTTCAGGCCGGGAGGAGGGAAAACAAAAATGGACTTGACTTGACCGGAATCTATTTATTCAATTTCCATTTTGTCATCGGCAATCAGCCGGTCTTTTTTCAGCTGAACGAGGGCGATTATAGCGTCAATAATCATATTGCCACCTCCCTCATCTGCCCAGCCTTTAGCTCCTGATAATGCAGCTGTAATGCCATCACGGTAGGCTCCGCCGGCATAGAGAAATTCATCTTTTTCCAAAAGCCATGGTTTGATGGCAACGATAACGCTGGAAGAGGCCCTTTCTCTGATGCATACAGCTACTTTTTTTGAAACAACATGTTCAAAAAATTCAGGTTTTTTCCAGTCAGGAGCCCATTTTTGATTGGGCGCTGCATCGATTTCAAAACAATAATCTTTCTCAAGTCCAGGAGCATTAATGCCTCCTTTGAGAAATTTTGGTCCCCAGGTAGCACCTTCTATATCTAAAAGGGCAAGAATACTGGGAGTCGCTACAGCAACGGCTTGTTCAACAAGTTCTTCGGTAATGAGTGGCATTTTTAATGTCTCCTCTGCTTTTTTAAGTTAATATTAGGGTGCTGCAATGAAGGATGATTAAAGCAAAGAATGGCTTTTTTGTCAATAGAAAAGCAGGAAACCCGGAGTACTGGTTAGTACAATCCGGGTTTCTGGTTGAGTTGAGCGTGGCGTGGCTACGCCGGAGGCTATAAAGAAGACTCGCCTGTTTTGTGACTTCCTCGACTTTCTAAGGCGCTGTTGCCTGCCAATATTGCTGCACTTTGGCTGTCAATATTGGCCAGAACTTTTTTCTTTGGGAGAGCTGGGATCTCTTTTATGCATTTCTGGTTGTTGGCTTTTTTGTCCATCTTGATCTTTCCTCCTGCTTAAATTGGTTGATAGTAGGTGCTTCAATAACTCTTAATATAAGCACAGTTTATGCTTTTAGTCAATAGAACTTTGGTATGTTCCTGGTATGTTCATTGAACATACCAGGAACATACCATATGTGCTAAAATAAATCTAATAAAAAATAACAACCCAGTTAAATGGTATTTTAAACTTCGTTTAAAATAATTTAACGGGTCAAGAAAAATGAAAAATAAAGAAATTAGAAAGATAGTTAAAAACGGAAGAAATAGTTATTACGTTAATATTCCTAGGGAGTTGGCAAGAGAGCTAAAATTAAAAGAAAAACAAAAGGTTACAGTGGAAAAATTTGGCAAGGGAGCTTTGATAAAAGATTGGAAGAAATAGACAATCTTAAATGCTGACTGTTTTGATAATTTTTAATGTTATGTTATCATGCATTAATGCATGATAACATTTAAAAATAAAATATGAGAAAAAAATTTCATGATATAAAACCTGAGATTAGAAATAAAATGTTAGAAGAATTTTATTATCTAATTTCAGAAATCAAAACAAAAGAAGACGCAAAAAATTTTCTTAAAGATTTATTGACATCAGAAGAAATGATAATGGTAGTTCACAGAATAGAAATAGCCAAAATGCTTTTACAAGGTTTTTCGTATAGAGACATAGGAGAAAAATTAAAAGTAGGAACAAATACTGTCCATAGCGTCAATAGATGGCTGACAAATGGCTTCGGTGGTTATATGAAAGAGATTAAAAAAGCAGAGAATTATAAATTGAAAACCAACTCAATTCCTAAGACAGAGTGGGAGAGAATAAAGAAGAAGTACCCAGCTCATTTTTTAGTGTTTAACTTGTTAGACAGAATTAAAAAATAGAACATATTTGTTATCATGCATTAATGCATGATAACAAAAAAGATTTATTTGATTGTCATGAAGATTGTTGACGAGGTTAAAAAATTTGTGGAGGAAGAATGCAAGAAGCCGACGAGCAAATATGGTTTCGAGCCTTTTGAGATGCATTTCAAGCCGATGGCTGAATGGGCGAAAAAATTGGCGGATAAACTAGGAGGTGATAAAGAAGTGATTTTGGTGGCAGCTTGGTTGCATGATATTGGTTCGATTTTAGAGGGACGAGAAGACCATCACTTGACTGGCCCTGAAATTGCTAGAAAAAAATTGAGTGAGTTAGGATTTCCTGAAGAAAAGATTCAGCTGGTTGAAAAATGTATTTTGAATCATCGTGGATCTCAAGGGAGAGCGCGCGAAACTCTGGAAGAGCAAATTGTGGCCGAGGCTGATGTGATTAGCAATTTTGATAACATTGTGGGAATTATCAGTTCAGCCTTGAACTATGAAAACAAAAGCGAAAAAGAAGCCAAGCAAGAAGTTTTAGAAAAATTGACAAGAAAATGGAATCAGCTTCATTTTGAAGAATCCAGGGAGATGATCAGGCTGAAGATGAAAGCGGTCAGAATTTTATTTGGAAAATAAAATTAATTATTCTAATTAACCTAATTATTCTAATTGATCTAAGAAATTTCCAAAAACCAATTCAAAAATTTGATTTTGGGATTTATAAATTTAGTGTTTGGTTTTTTATTAGAATAATTAGTGCAATTAGAATAATTAGAATAATTTTTATCGATGAATTTGTCTTTCAAAAAAATTCTCTTTTTCGCTCTTTTGTTTTTTGTGCTGATTCTTTTGATTCAGTTTTTTCTAACGCACCCTTTCGATGAGAAAGTTCCTTTGAGGGTGAGTTTCTTGGATGTTGGCCAAGGGGACGCAATCTTGATTGACTACCAGGAGCAATATCAGGTTTTGATTGATTCGGGATTAAGTGGCAAAAAAGTTTTGTCCGAGCTGAATCGAGCGATGCCGCCCCAAGACAAAACCATTGAAGTTTTGATCGCTACTCACTATGACAAAGATCACATTGGGGGAATGAGGTCAGTTTTAGAAAACTATCAAACCCAGCTTTTCTTGGATAATGGAGATTTTTCTGAGACCAACGCCGTGACTCTTTTGACGGACTTGATTGAAGCAAAAAAAATAGACAGTCGGTCGATCAAGGAAGATTCAAGAATAGAATTTGGAGAAGATTTTTTTCTTGAGTTTTTTAACCCAGACGGCGACGATTGGAGCGCTAATGAAAATTCAGTAGTAGCTCGACTGGATTTTCGAGGCAATTCTTTTTTGTTCACTGGGGATGTTGGTTTCAAGGCCGAGAAGGATTTGATGGCGGATGGCCATGATCTGGACGTGGACTGGCTCAAAGTGGGTCATCATGGCTCAAAGAATTCGAGCGCAGAAGATTTTTTGAGACAAGTTTCTCCTCAAGGAGCAATTATTTCAGTGGGAGCAAAAAATTCTTATGGCCACCCGGCTGAAGAAACCTTAGACAGATTGCGAGCAGTTGGAGCAGAGATTTTCAATACCGCCGAAAACGGAACAATTATTTTTGAATGTTTTGAGGAGTGTGGGTTGGCTAAATAGTTCAAAGCGTTGTAAAATAAATATAATTAAAAATTAAAACAACCCAGTTAAATGTTATTTTAAATTTTGTTTAAAATAATTTAACGGGTCAAGAAAAATGAAAAATAAAAACTTTTTAAAGTGGCCTTTGATTATTGGCATTGCAGTTGTTCTCAATCTATTTTTTGCCTATGCTATCAAGGTGGCTTATCCAGGACAAGAGAGAGAAGATTTTTGTCCCAGGGAGCAGAAAATTGAAAAAATTGAAACAGCCGAAGAGTGTATCAAGCAAGGTGGGCAGTGGGATGAATCTTTTGTCAGGCCCAATCCTTCCGGAAGTCCGACTTCCGGAGAAGGGCTTAACGAAAGGGGATATTGTAATCGCGAATTTATTTGTGCTCAAAAATATCAAGATTTCAGGGAAGGTTACGAAAGAAATGTCTTCATTATTTTGGTTGTTCTTGGGGCTTTGACTTTAGGGGCTAGTTTTTTGAGTCATTTTAATCAAGTTTTGTCGACCGCCTTTTCTTTTGGTGGAGTTTTGACTTTTGTGGTGGCGTCAATTAGATATTGGGAGTTGGCCCCGGATTGGTTGCATCTTTTGATTTTGGGGATTGCTTTGGCTAGTTTGATTTGGCTGGGAGTGAAGAAATTTCAAGAAATGAAAGATTAAGTTTTGATTTAGAACGTAATCTTATTCAAACAAAGAACTTTGTGCAGACAAAGTTCTTTGTTTTTTAAAATCCCAAGGACACAAGAGACAAGATACAAACAAATCCCAAATTATAAATTAGAAATCTCAAACTTCTGGATTCCCGCCTGCGCGGGAATGACAACCATTTTTTTAATTTGGATGTTTTAATTTTTAATTTGTTTGTTTCTTGTGTCCTTGTTTTTTGTATCTTCTGTTATTTTTCGTGCTACAATATGTTTAATAATCCTTAAGCATTTTTTATGTCTAAAATCAAAATTGCTTTACTTTCAGGGGGGTTATCAAAGGAGAGGGAAGTTTCTTTGAACACAGGAAGGAAGATCAAAGAAGCTTTGGATAAAAAGAAATACGAAATTTTTGAATATGATCCTAAAACCGATTTGAAAAAATTTATTCAAGACGCTTTGAGCAAAAAGTTCGATTTAGTTTTTCCGGCTTTGCATGGTCCTTATGGTGAAGATGGAACTCTCCAGGGAATGTTGGATATTTTGAAAGTCCCATATGTTTTTTCTGGCTGCCTTTCGAGTGCTTTGGCGATGAACAAGTTCAAGACCAAGAGATTGGTGGAAAGTTTTGGCATTCGAGTTCCGGGGGATTTGATTATTAAACGGAAAAGCAATTATAATTTAGAACGGATTATTGATTTTTTGGGGTGGCCGATTGTGGTCAAGCCAGTTGAGCTGGGATCTTCAGTCGGAATTTCTATTGTCAAAGATGAAAAAGAATTGGAAAAAGGAATCAAAAAAGCCTTGAAGCACGGAGATGTTCTTTTGGAGGAATTTGTTGAGGGTCGAGAGTTGACCGTGGCAGTTTTGGGCAATGACAATCCCGAAGCCCTGCCAGTAATTGAGATTAAGCCAAAAGTTTCTGAGTGGTTTGACTATAAAGCAAAATATGAACCAGGAGCTTCGGAAGAAATTTGTCCAGCCCCAATCTCCAATGAGGTGAAAGATAAAATCCAAGGAGATGCTATCAAGGTTTTTGAAGTTCTTGATTGCAGGGACTTGGCTAGAGCTGACTTTATTTGTGATGAAGATAATAAGAAGCTTTATTTTTTAGAGATCAATACTATTCCGGGAATGACTTCAACCTCACTGGCGCCTCAGGCAGCTCAAGAGCACGGGTTGGAGTTTTCGAAGTTTTTAGACAGGTTGATTGAAATGGCTCTCAAGAGAGCTGGGAATTAATTTAAAATTCAAAATTCAAAAGTCAAAAATCCAATTCAAAGCGCAAAAGTTTTTATTTTTAAACTGATTTTTTAGAAAGTAAAAAATTTAAAATTTTTGAATTTTGCACTATAATTTTGAGATTTGAGTTTTGAATTTTGAGTTAAAGTAAATCAAATTGTTCTTGCTTTTTGTAAAAGGTCTTTAATGTCAAAACAAATTGTGTTAAAATTTTATCGCAATGGACCTACAAAGATACCGTGGCGAAGGAGGGGGTACGCCACGAGACAATCTAAAAGAGTCTTCAAAAGAGCCTGGGAATCGTTTCGTTATTCAGGAACATCAGGCCGCTAGGTTTCATTTTGATTTTAGATTAGAGGTGGTGGATGAGGATGATGAGGTGAACGTTTTGCATTCTTGGATTATTCCAAAAAATATTCCTTTGGAACCCGAGGTTAGGCATTTGGCGATCAAAGCTGATAACAAGCACTTGAGTTTTTTGGAAAAGGATGATGAAGTGGTAAAGGGAGAGTTTGGTGAAGGAAAAGTAAAGATGTGGGACAAGGGCAAATGGGGTTTGATGAAGGGTTCAATAAAAGAAGGCAATCTGGCCTTTAATTTATTTGGAAAAATCATCAAAGCTCGTTATGCGATGCAGAAATTAGAGGATAAAAAAGGAAAGAAGAATAAAAATAATTGGGTGATTTGGCGAATTGCCGGCTACTAAAAAGCCAGGAATTATGAGTTTGGTAAATTTCTTTGTCTCGCCAAAGGCGGGCAGGCGCCACTTCCGCTACTCGCTCACCGCACCAGTTTAGTGCGCCTCGCTTGTTGCTCAAGTTTTCCTCGCCCGTCTCGCCAAGGTGAAGCCGAGGTGGAAACTTTACTCAAACTCAAAATTCCTTAGGTTTTAAAAAGATTGTAAAATGAAAGACAACAAAGCAAGCAAAAAAAATAAAAACAAAGCTGAAAGCGCAGGCAAAAAAGAAAAAGCAACCAAACAAGGTGGCATGCGTTCGGATGTCAAGAAAAACATAACCGCTATTTTGCTGGTGGTCTTTTCTTTGTTGTTTCTTTTGAGCTTGTTTGGTCAAGCCGGGGTTTTTGGTGACTATGTGACCAAGGGACTCGGGCTGGCTTTTGGTTGGACCAAATTTTTTATACCATTTTTGTTTTTAGTTTTGGGGTTTGTATATTTTAGGAGATATGACAAATATCGATATTACTTAACAACTGCTGGAACCATTTTATTTTTACTATTTTTAGCAACTATTTTGCACAGCTTCTATGATCTGGCTGAAATGAAAGAGATCGCAAAAGCTGGAAAAGGAGGAGGTTTTGTCGGAATGGGGATTGCTTATTTGTTGGTGAAATATCTGGGTGTCTTAGCGGCCTCGATTTTTTCAGGGGGGCTGTTTTTAATTGGTTTGATTTTGACTTTTAATTTTCCACTCACCAAGCTATTTTCTAATTCCAAAGATTTTTATTCAAATCTATTGGCAAAAATTCGCACTTTCAAGTTTACTTTGGAAAAAAAGGAGTCAATCAAAAAAGAGAAAGAGACCAATATCAAAGAAAGTTCGATCAAATTTTCTGATGAGAAAGGAGAATTTGATGAGGGCAAAGAGCCGGCTGAAAAAAAGACAAAAATTGATGACCCTGGTCCTCAAAAAACTAGTGCAAAAAGGAAAAAAGCTGGAGGCTGGAAGCTCCCTCCTCTGGGTCTCTTGAAAGATCCAAAAAAGACTGAAGAGCCAAAAAATTTGGATAAGAAGGCCGAACTGATTGTGAAAACCTTGGCTGACTTTGGGATTGATGTTTATTTCAAGGGATATAATGTTGGGCCTTCCATGGTTCAATATACTTTTGAGCCCAGCAAGGGGGTGAGGCTCAACAAAATTGTGGCATTGCAAAATAACCTTGCAATGGCTTTGGCCACGTCTTCTATTCGAATTGAAGCTCCAATTCCTGGAAAATCTTTGGTGGGGATTGAGTTGCCTTTGCCTCAAGAATACAAAGCGGAAGTTCGAATTAAATCCATTTTAGAAAGTGCTGAGTTCCAAGAAAGCAAATCTAATTTGACGATTGTGATGGGGAAAGATGTTTATGGAAATTTTGTTTTGGCTGATATTAAAAAAATGCCTCATTTGATGGTGGCTGGTGCGACCAACACTGGAAAAAGTGTTTGCATCAACACAATTTTAGCCAGCTTGCTTTATCAAAATTCTCCTGAAAATTTGAAATTACTCTTGATTGATCCTAAGCGAGTGGAGCTCAATTTCTATAATGGAATTCCGCATTTGGCTAGTCCAGTGATCGTTGATCCTTCTCGAGTGGTCAAGTCTCTTCAATGGGCGGTGGCTGAAATGGAAGAGCGCTATGAATTACTAGAAGAAATGAAGGTTCGAGACATTGATTCATATAATGTTCAAGTGAAAAAAGGAAAGAAAAGGAGGGTGGAGGAAGAGGAGACTGGCAGGATGATTTATAAGGATTTGGAGGTTATGCCATATATTGTTGTCGTGATTGATGAGCTTAACGATTTGATGATGGCCTATGGCAAAGAAGTGGAGGCTTTGATTGTTCGAATGGTTCAAAAAGCCCGGGCAGTCGGAATTCACGTGATTGTTTCCACTCAAAAACCAACTGTTGAAGTGATTACTGGTTTGATGAAGGCCAACATCACCACTCGAATTGCTTTGAAAGTGGCTACTCAAGTAGACTCCAGAACAATTTTAGATACTAGTGGTGCGGAGAACCTGCTTGGCAATGGAGATATGTTGCTTTCTGATAGTGGAGCTGACAAAATGAGAAGAATTCAAGGAGCTTTCATTTCTGATGAAGAAACTGCTAAGTTAGTTAAATATCTTAAAGAAGAAGCTGAAAAGAAAGTTGGCGACTCTGACAATGTTTCCGAATCTTTGAATGAATATCTAGAAAAATCAGGAGGATCTCAAGCGTCTTTGATTCCCGGGAGTGTTGGTGATGGCGAGGATGCTCCAGATGAGCTTTTTGAGGAAGCCAAGCAGTTGGCAATTAGTTCAGGTGGACTCTCGGCTTCATTTTTGCAGACTCGTTTTCGCATTGGATTTCAAAGAGCCACTCGGATTATTGATGAGCTTGAAAGAGAAGGCATCTTGGGACCAAAAAATGGCTCCAAGCCGAGGGAGCTTTTGATTGGGAAAGAAGCGGAGAATGACTAATCAACCTAATTGTTCTAATTATTCTAAGAAAATTCCAAATCCCCAAAAACCAAATTTGGGAATTGGTTTTTGAGAGTTTCTTAGGATAATTAGGTTAATTAGTGTAATTAGAATAATTTTTTTGACAATTCCTTGGGGGACCAGGGGCTTTTATTTTGAGAAGTATAAAAATTAATGATAAATACCGTGTTGCTAGGCGGTCTACAAAAAGTGACTTTAATTGATTATCCAGGGAAAGTCTCGGCGACAGTTTTTACTATTGGTTGCAATTTTCGTTGTCCATTTTGTCATAATCCGGAATTGGTTTTTCCAGATATTGGAGGAGCGACTGGCTCGGTTTCGGAAAAAGAATTTTTTGAGTTTTTGAAAAAACGAAAAGGAAAATTAGATGGGATTTGTATTACTGGAGGAGAACCAACTATTCAAAAAGATATTTTGGATTTTATGGCTAAGATTAAAAAGATGGGCTTTTTGGTTAAGCTTGATACCAATGGGACCAGACCGGACGTTTTGAAAAAAGCCTTTGAGGAAAACCTGGTGGATTTTGTGGCGATGGATATCAAGAATTGTTTGGATAAATATGATAAAACCAATGGAGTCGAAGCTGATTTAGATCGAATCAAATTGAGTGTCGATCTGATTAAAAATTCCGGGAAAGGATACGAGTTTCGAACGACTGTTGTTCCTGGTTTGCACGAGCTCAAAGACTTTGATAAAATTGGGATGTGGCTTGAAGGTTCAGAAAGCTATGCTTTGCAAAAATTTCGAAACGAGGGAAAATTATTGGATGAAAAATTTCTTGAAAAATACAAGAACAAAAAAGAGCTAGACTTGAAAAAAGTCAAAAAAAGAATGGAAAAATATTTTAATAAAGTAGTAATAAAATAATATGGAAATTTATATTGAATTGTTAAAAAGTGACAGAAACTTTCCTGGAAATATTGAGAGAGTTGTGCGAAGGGGAAATACCTATGAAGTATCAGTGATAGAAGATTTTGATCCTAGGAATAGAAATCATTTGCGGGATTTAGTCAGTGAGTTGAAACGTCAAGGAGTTCAAATTGAATGGTCCAATGAAACAGAAAGAGAGTTGATGCGGTTGACGGTTGGGCAAAGAAATCAGGTGAGAATCTAGGTATTTTAATTGATTTATTTTTATGAAAAAAATTGTTGTATTTGGTTTGGCTTTGTTGTTTAGCTTTGGTTTTTTAGCCATTAAAGCTGACGCCAAGGACTATGACATCTATGTCGATGCTGATGCCGGAAGCGGAGGGGATGGAAGCGACGACGACCCCTATAACACTTTAGAGAAGGCCATTGATGAGGCTGACAGTGAGGATGATATTTATATTGATAACGGTGATTATGATGAAGATTTGGTGATTGATAAGCGAGTTCAACTTTTTGGAGAAGATGTGAAAGACGTTGTGATTAAAGGAAAAATTGAAATCAAGGACAATGTTGAAGCCCAAGACCTTACTATTGATGGGAATGTGGTTGTCAAAAGTGGAGCCGATATTATTTTTGATAATTTGATTATTAAGGACGCTCCCAAAATTGCTGTGGATGCTTATGCTGGCAATGGGGAAATAGTCATCAAGAACTCAACTATTAAAAATTCTGGGACCAAAGGAGTTTATGCTCAAAAAGGAAGAGACGTAATTATTTCTGGTTGCAATGTTTATGGCAGTGAAGAAGAGGGTTTGGATTTGCGTTCCAATGTTGATGGAGTGGTGAGCGGAAACAATGTCTATGACAACGGAGAGAGTGGCCTAGAGTTTTTGGTTTCTGATTCTGGTTTGCAAGTCAAAAACAACACTTTCAAAAATAATGGATCAAACGGAATCGCGGCTCAATATTATGAAGATTATGATGAGAAAGGTGAAATTTTGATTAGTGGCAACACGATAACCGGGAATGACAAATATGGCTTGGACTGCAATCGCCCTCAAGGAGGAGATCCAGAGGCTGACTATTGGTCAAATTCAATTACAGTTGAAGACAATACCATTAGTGGCAATGACGATGGTTCAATTAGCAAGGACTGTGGCTTGAGTCAAATCAACACTGCTCAAGAAGAAGCAGAAAAAAAGAAACAAGAGGAAGAGAGACAAAAAGAGATTGAGGAAAATGAAAAAGAAAAGACAACTCAAGAGCAAATTATGGAACAAAATCGACAAAAAACTGTTCAAGAGAATGAATATAATTTGAACAAGCTGGTTTCATCAAAAAAAGAATTGAAAGAAAAAACTGAAATAGAAAAAGAAAAAATTGAAGGAAGATTTGGGTTGGTAAAATTTTTCATTGGACCTAACTATAAAGCAATTAACAATATCAAGGAGATTGCCCCTGGATTTGGCGAGCATTTGAGTGACTTTGATGACTTGGATCGAAAATTAATTGAAGAGAAGAATCAACAAATTGCTCAAAGCGAAATGGATGACATTGTTAGTTATGTTGAAGAGGTGAATGAACTCATTGTTGAGGAATATAATAAATTCAGCCTGTTTGGCTGGATGTTTAAAATATTTAGTTAATTATATGTTTATTGAAACAGTTGAATATTTAAAAAGTTTGCATTTTTTTGGCAACAGTGGCTGGGACTATACATTGGCGCTGGTTTGGTTTTTGGGGCTAATGACAGCATTCAAGATTTTCAAGATGGTTGTTGTGGCTCGCCTCAAGCATCTTTCTCGAAAGACCAAAAGTGACATTGACGATTTTGCAATTCAAGTAGTCAACGAACTGAAGCCCCCGTTCTATCTTCTGATTGCTTTTTATTTTGCTATTAGGCCACTTGAACTAAATGATTTGGTTCATAAAATAGCCTTTGGGCTTTTCACGGCCGTTTTGATTTTCCAAGCAATTTTGGTTTTACAGAAAATCATTGACTATATTTTAGAAAAAAAATTATTGCAAAATGTTGAAGGCCGGGATGATGCCAAAAACAAAAAAGCCGCTATCAGGCTTCTCAGTCAAATCTTTAAAGTTTTTTTGTGGGTGATTGGATTTTTGATGATCCTTTCTAATTTGGGAGTTGATGTCACCTCTTTAGTGGCTGGGTTGGGAATTGGAGGAATCGCGATTGCTTTTGCTTTGCAAGGAATCTTGGGCGACTTATTTGCTTCTTTTTCAATTTTTCTTGATCAACCTTTCAAGGTTGGGGACTATGTTGAGGCGGGAACAGAGGCTGGGACAGTGAAAAAAGTTGGAGTGAAAACCAGTCGAATTGAAACTGCAAATGGGGAAGAATTGGTAGTGGCTAATACCGACATTGCTTCATCTAGGTTACGAAATTTCAGCAATATGACAAAAAGAAGAGTGCGGATGAATCTTGGGGTCACCTATGACACCGGAAGTAAAAAGTTAGAAAAAATTCCTGGGATTATTGAGAAAATTGTCAAAAGTGAAAAAGATGTAAGGTTTGTTCGGGCCAAATTTGATAGTTTTGGGGATTCGGCCTTGATGTTCAAAATTACTTATTATGTTAAAAGTTCTGACATGGAGTTGTATTCAGACATCAAAGCTCGAATCAATTTGGCGATCTATAAGGAGTTTGAAAAAAACAAAATCGAGTTTGCTTTTCCTTCTCAAACCGTCTATTTAAGTAAATAGTTCAGGTTGATTTAATGGCAGAAATAGGCTAGAATTGATAGGCAGATTGAAACTTAATGTTTTGATCTAATTAATTTAAAACAAAATGTCTCACAAGTTTTTTCTATGGGGGATGAGGTCTTTGGTTGTTGTATCATTTTTTTTGATGCTAGTTACGTTGGTGTTTCTTTCCCCTTATAGCGATCCTGAATCTTTTCGACAGTCGGTTGCTTTGAACGTGATAATTTTTGAAGTCAGTTTATTTTTTGCTCTTTTCGGTGGTTTCTCTTTGCTTCTTTTTTGGATTAGAACATTAAAGACCAAAGGTCTTAGAAGAAAAGAGCTGGATTCTTTGACTGGGATTTCTGTTAGACAGGGATTTTTATTGGCGCTGATGGTTTTGATTTTGCTTATCATGCAAAGTTTTCAGGTTTTGGTTTGGTGGGATGGGTTGTTGGCGGTGGGGGCGGTTATAATGGTAGAACTCTATTTTTTGGCAAGGTAGTTAGACTTTTTTGATAAGATTTAAGAGGTAAGATTTACGATTTAAGGTTGCTAAAATCAATTTTTAGCAAGTTTCTGAAAAGTTATTCTTAAATCCTAATTCTTAATTCCTAAATCTCGTGTTCTCGCGAGAATTTTTAAAAAAAGTGTTACTGTAAAATACAATTTTAATCTAAAATAACAACAAGCTATGGCAAAAAAAGACAGTTATTCAGCAAAATCGATTCAGGTTTTAGAGGGGTTGGAACCAGTTCGAAAAAGACCCGGAATGTATATTGGGGGAACTTCCAAAGAAGGGTTGCATCATTTGGTTTGGGAGGTGGTGGCTAATTCAATTGATGAAGCCATGACTGGAAATGGAACTTATATCGAAGTCCAAATTCTTCCAGGCAATCAAATCAAGGTTATCGATGAAGGTCGAGGAATCCCAGTTGAAAAACATCATCAAACGGGAGTTTCGACTCTTGAAACAGTTTTGACTCGTTTGCATGCTGGGGGAAAGTTTGGAGGAGAAGGATACAAAGTCTCTGGTGGTTTGCATGGAGTCGGTGTTTCTGTGGTGAATGCTTTGAGTGTTTGGACTAAGGCGGAAGTCTATCAAAATGGAAAGATTTGGGCTCAAGAATATTCCAGAGGACAAGTGAAAGCTCCAGTTAAGAAAATAGGAGACACTGATCGACACGGGACAACTATCACCTTTGAACCGGATCCAGAAATTTTTCCTGAAATTGAATGGAGCTGGAAAAAGATTACCGACTACTTAAGAGAACAAGCCTATTTGACCAAGGGCATTCACTTGAAACTGATCGATAAAAGAAACGAAAAAGAAGAGCTTCACCAAAAAACTGGATTTTGTTTTGATGGAGGAATCAAGTCTTTTGTGAAGCACCTGAACAAAGGAAAGGAAATGGTCAATGAAAATCTTTTCTATGTCGAAAAGCAAACCGAAGACATGTTGGTTGAGGTTTCCTTGCAATACCACATGGCAATGAAAGACAAAATTATTTCTTTTGCCAACAATATTCCAACCACTGAGGGGGGAATGCACGAGACTGGTTTTCGAACTGCACTGACTCGAAGCATTAATGACTATGCCAAGAAAAACAATCTTCTTAAAGAAAAAGATCCCAACTTTACTTCTGATGATGTCAAAGAAGGTTTAACTGCCGTTGTTTCTGTTAAGTTAGGAGAACCTCAATTTGAGGGTCAGACCAAAACTAAATTGGGAAACTCAGAAGCCCGGACTGCCGTGAACTCAGTTTTGACCGAAGCTTTTGCTGATTTTTTTGATAATTATCCCCAAGACGCTAAAGCAATTATTAATCGATGCTTGCTTTCTTCCAAAGCGCGGTTGGCAGCCAAAGCTGCTAAGGACGCGGTGGTTAGGAAGGGGGCAATGGAAGGAATGACCTTGCCTGGAAAGCTGGCCGATTGCTCTAGTCGAGATGCGACAAAAAGTGAGCTGTTTATCGTTGAGGGAGATTCAGCGGGTGGAAGTGCCAAGCAAGGAAGAGATCGTCAATTTCAGGCAATTTTACCTCTTAGGGGAAAGATTTTGAATGTGGAACGAGCTCGTTTGGATAAAATGCTTTCTTCTCAGGAAATCAAGAACATTGTGATTGCTTTGGGCGCTGGAATCGGGTCAGAAATGAATCTTGAAAAACTTCGCTATCACAGAATTGTAATCATGACCGATGCGGATGTTGACGGTTCTCACATTCGGACTCTTTTATTAACTCTTTTCTATCGTCATTTTCCAGGTTTAATTGAAGATGGATATGTCTATGCTGCTCAACCACCTTTGTATGCAATCAAGAAGGGAAAGAAAGTTTATTATGCTTATGACGATGAACAAAGAGAGCAAATTTTGGCAAAATTGGCTGGGCCTGATGTCAAAATAGAAGAAACAGAAGAAGAAGATCCAGAGACCAAAAAAACTAGTGGTATTTCAATTCAACGATATAAAGGTTTGGGAGAAATGAACCCAAGTTTGCTTTGGGAAACAACCATGGATCCAGAAAATCGAATGATGAACAAAATCACTATTGAAGATGCCCAAAAAGCGGATGAACTTTTTGATGTTTTGATGGGGAGTGAAGTTGCACCCCGCAAAAAATTTATTCAGGCGCATGCGAAATCTGTACAGAATTTAGACGTTTAAAAAGGTAAGAGACGTTTACGTAATCATTTACGTAAATATAAATTAGATAAAATTAAAATTCAAAATTTTAAAGTCAAAAATCCAACTCAAAATTAAAAATTTTTGTTACGTAGCATGCTACGTAACAGGTGATGTTCGGAATGGGATTTTAATTTAGTAGCTTTTGACTTTTGCATTGCAATTTTGCATTTTGATTTTTAACTTTTGAGTTGTTGATTGAAGAATATTCCCATTAAAGAAACTTTTTATTTTGGTAAATTTAAATATTAATATAAAACAAATATGAAAATTGCAATTAATGGTTTCGGTCGGGTAGGAAGAGCGGTTTTCAAGATCGCCGTTGAAAACCCAGAAGTTGAAATAATGGCGATCAATGACTTGGCTCCATTGGAAAACCTGGTCTATTTGTTGAAATATGACACGGTTTATGGAAACTACAAACACAAAATTGAAATAAAAGACGGAAATTTGGTAGTCAGTGGGAAGCAAGTCAAAGTTTTGTCAGAGAAAGAGCCAGCCAAATTGCCCTGGAAAGATTTGGACATTGATTTGGTGGTTGAATCAACCGGAGTTTTCAAGGACCGAGAATCGATTTCTGGGCATTTGAAAGCTGGAGCCGGAAAGGTAATTTTAACTGCACCTACCAAAGACGAATCAATCAAGACAATCATTTTTGGAGTCAACGACGGTGAAATTAAACCTGAAGACGATATTATTGCCAGTGCCTCTTGTACTACTAACTGCGTTTCTCCAATGATGAAAGTTTTGGATGATAAATTTGGTGTTGAAAAATCATTGATGTCAACGATTCATAGCTACACCTCAACTCAGGCGTTGATTGATGGACCAAACAAAAAAGATCTTCGAAGAGGTCGTGCAGCAGCTTGTAATATTGTTCCAGCTTCCACTGGAGCAGCCATTGCCACTTCGCTAGCCTTGCCACAACTCAAAAACATTTTTGATGGAATGGCCTATCGAGTCCCAACCCCAGCTGGATCGATTAGTGATGTGGTTGTGGTTTTGAAAAAAGAAACTACCCCAGAAGAAATATCCAAAGCTTTTCAAGAGGCGGCTGCTGGTTCAATGAAGGGTGTTTTGAAAACAACCGAGGAGCCCCTAGTTTCTAGTGACATTTTGGGAAGTTTTTATTCTGTGATCGTTCAAAATGATTTGACCAAAGTGATTGGAGGAAATTTGGTCAAGGTGGTTGGTTGGTATGATAATGAATGGGGGTACTCCTGTAGGGTAATAGATCTAGCCAAAAAAATGGTTTAGAAATCCATAATTTTGGAACACTTCTTTGTTGAAACTTCCGGTTTCGACTCAACGCACCTTTTCAGTGCGTCTCGTCAAAATCCTCAGTTTCGCCTCGAATTGTTCTCAAAATTTTGAATTTCTATTTTGCATGGGATTTTAATGGGATTTGAATTGAAAATTTAATTATTGGTTGTTGAATGGTTATTGAAGGTTGAATATTGAATATTTAAAAATTTATTTCTAAATTTTGAGTATGAATTTGAAGAATAAAAGAGTGACTGTCATGGGAATTGGTTTGCATGGTGGTTCAAAAAATATGATCAAATGGCTTTTGGAAGAGGGCGCCCAAGTTGTGGCGACTGATATTAAGAAAAACTCGGAACTCGAATCAACTTTGAAAGATTTGGCAGGTTTTAAAAATTTGAAAGTTGTCACTGGTCATCACCGACCAGAAGACTTTCAAAAAACTGATCTAGTGATTAAAAACCCAACCGTTCCTTGGAGCAACAAATATATTCAAATTGCTTTGAAAAATAAAATTCCAATTGAAATGGACTCTAGTATTTTTTTTGAATATTGCAAGAGTCCTAATGTGATTGGAATAACTGGGACCAAGGGCAAAACAACCACTGCCAGTTTGATCGCAGAAATCTTGATTGAAGCTGGAAAAAAAGTTTCAAAAGTTGGAATTGGTCAAGAGGCAGTGATGGACAAGTTGAAAAAAATCACACCAGACACCTTCCCGGTTTTTGAAATGTCTTCTTGGCGCTTGTCAGGACTCAAAAAAGAAAAAACCAGTCCGCGCTATGCTGTTTTGACAAATATCTATCCTGATCACCTCAATCACTATTCTTCAATGGAAGAATATATTGATGACAAAAAGCAAATTTTTATTGATCAAAAACCAACTGATTTTGCTATTTTCAATTGGGATAATAAAATTACTCGAGAGATGAGCGAGGAGGCAAAGGCTCAGACAGTTTATTTTTCTGATAAAGAAATTGAAGGCGAGAGAGTCGTTTTTGTTAGACAGGGAAAAATTTTTATTCGCTTTGAGGGCGAAGAAAAAGAAGTTTGTAACATTAAAAGTTTTAAACTGAAAGGCGCTCATAATCTGCACAATATTTTGGCGGCGATTGCAGTTGCTGCAGTTTTAAAAATTGATTTAGAAAAGATTAAAAAAGCCGTTGTGAATTTCCGGGGAATTGCTCATCGGTTGGAGCTAGTCCGAACCTTAAATGGAATTGATTTTTATAATGACACCACCGCTACCACTCCTGAATCAGCCATTGCTGGAGTGAATGCTTTTTTAAAGCCAATGAACTTGATCATTGGTGGAAACACCAAAGAACTTGACCCGACTGCCTTTTTGAAAAAGATATCTAATTCAAAATATGTAAAAAATATTTATATTCTAGACAGTATTTTAGCGGAGAAAATCAAAGATCAACTCATTGAGCTTGGAGGAGAAGAGAAAATCCGGGGAGTTTTTGATGAATTTTCAAAGGCTATCGAGGCGGCTTTCCGGGATTCCCAAAAAGGCGATGTCGTTTTGATGTCTCCTGGGTTTTCTAGTTTTGGGATGTTTAAGAATGAGTTTGATCGTGGAAGACAGTTTCGAGATATCGTTAATAAGCTATAGAAAGTCAATCAGAAGTTTAGATACCAGAAAGTAGAATCTATATAATTTTCAATTTATAATTTGTAATTTATAAACAATATTAAATTTTTAATATTTAATTTTCAATGAACGCGAGCAAAGCTCGCGTAGGTTTAAAAATTAAAAATTTGATATTATAAATTGTTTAGAAATTGCAAATTGCAAATTATAAATTTAATCAATCTTATCCATTTTTTATTTATTTTAATTAAGAAACAATGAGCAATAAAAAAGTTATAGCTATAGTAGGCATGGCCGGTTCCGGAAAAACCGAAGTAGTAAAAAAAATTCAAGAAAAATATGGAGCTCCCAAAGTCTATTTTGGAGAAGTGACTTTTGATGAGATCAAAAGACGAGGCATGGAAGTGAACTACAGTAACGAGAGAATTATCAGGGAGGACTTGCGAGCCAAGCAAGGAATGGGAGTTTATGCCAAGCTTTCAGTTCCCAAAGTGAAAAAGTTTTTAGAAAAAAATGACATGGTTTTGGTGGAAAGCCTTTATAGTTGGGATGAATTCAGGATCATGAAAGAAGAGTTCGGAAAACAATTCATCACGGTAGCGGTCTATGCATCTCCCAATACTCGTTTTGATCGTTTAACTAAAAGAGTTGATGAGAGGCCTATTGCTGATTGGGAAGAATTTGAAACCAGAGATTGGACTGAGATTGAAGGAACTCAAAAAGGTGGTCCAATTGCAATGGCCGATTTCACTATTGTGAATGAAGGAACCAAGGAAGAATTTCAAGAAAAGATTGAAAAATTGTTTGAGAAATTAGTTTAGAATATTTTAGTGTACACTAAAATGTACACTTTCTAAAAACCATTTTTAAAATCAAGGAGCTTTTTGTTTCTTGATTTTTTATTTAATCGTGATAACATTTTATTCTGGTTCTTTGAAAAATATTTTGGCGATCTTTTTCAAAGTTGAATTTTAGATGTTTGGGACTAAACTGAGATCGTAAACGTGGACGCTCCCTCCCGTTTGTTTCTTCCATCTTGGCAGTTGAGTTGTCAAGACGTTGGTTGAAATAGATCTCGCTTGTAGTAACTGCTGTCTGATTTCGGATGGTGGTCTTTGATGTTATGGTGTAAGGACTGGGGGTTCCCCCCAGACCCCCATATGATCTGAAAATAAAATTAATGCACCCTGCAAAGCAGGACGATTGTTTTCAATCATTTTCTCTCGAACCTTGCGGGTTGATTTCGGACGCTTCGGTCTCTCGGGACGGTTTTAAAATTCCGTCTCATTCGGCCGGGTTTTCCGGTTGATTTTACTTTCAGGATTTATAAAAGAAAAACCATAACTATAGTTGACAAAGGGTGCCGGCACTCTCTATCTAAAATTCCTCTGCACTGAGAACATTTCAGTGCAGAGGCCAGCTTACTCAAAACAAAAAACATCACAGGAGGAAATATGTCTTACAACAGGCGCAAGCTTCGCTCGTTTGATTTAATCGCTCCTGATGTTCAGTCTAATTGGGCTAAGGTGCTTTTGGCAGAGTTTTTGAAGGTAACTAAAAAAGATTTACGAAAAGCCAGGATGATTATGAGGATGTATGAACTGTTAGATCCGAAGATAGTCGATAAAAATGGAGTGATTTGTCTTTTTCGCTTTGGTTACAGGAGTTTTTATGTTCAGATTAAGAAAAAACTTCGGCACATCTTAGCTCCTCATCCAAAACTGCAAAAGATTTTTAAAGCAGTGAACAAAAGAATCGTCGAGCTTTATCCACCTCACGAAAAAGCCTATGGTTTTGTGAAAAAGCGGAACGTCAAAATGGCGACTGAATCTCTTGTTGGAAATAAACATTTTTTCAGCTTTGACATTAGTGATGCTTTTCCGAGTATTACTGATCAGATGGTTGAAAAAATTTTGTTTGACTTGGGTGCGCCGGAAGATTTGGTTGTGCCTTTGGCTCGTCTGGTCACCTATCAATATGAGGGACTAAGACGGTTGCCTCAGGGAGCTTCGAGTTCCCCAGCGGTTCTCAATATGGTCTACAAGCCAATATGTGAGGAATTGGAAGAGCTTTGCCAAAGTTTTGGAATTGATTGGTGTGTTTATGCTGACGATTTCACTTTTGCTGGAGAAGAAATTACTCCAGAAATGCAAGAGACTCTCTTGGCAGTTCCAAAGAGGTATGGATTCAAGATCAAGCCAGAGAAGACCAAAAACAATTTTGGCAACACTGTTCCGCGGATGCTTGGGCTGACCATTGTTGATGGAAAGGTTCATTTGAAAAGAAGAACCAAAAGGAGATTCCGAAGAATTTTCTATCTGGCTTGGAAATATGGAGCCTACAACAATCGCCAAGTTACTGGCGTGGCGTCAAACATTAGGCAAGTTTATGGTGAGCCAGAAAATTGGCCAGGGTCACTTAGAAAATACTGGGTGGCCTATATGAACAAAAAACTGAAGGAGGAAAGGTCATGAGAAAAAAACATGTTGCGACAGATCCATTATTGGATAAAACTCCTCCTCAGGCGATTGAAGTGGAGGCCAATCTTTTGAGTTCAATTTTTGCGGGGAAAGGAGCTATAGGGGTTGCTCGAGAATGGTTGAATCCAGAAGACTTTTACAAAGGCAGTCATAAAAAGATTTTTGCCGGAATGATTGAAGTTGCCTCAAAACAGGGAGATGTAGACGTGACTGTTTTGGGTGATTACTTGCAACAAAAAGGAGAGCTCGAATCAATTGGCGGATTAGCCTACTTGGTGCATTTAATGGATGAAGTTCCGATGTCTTTAAATGTTGAAGAGCATGCTAAAATCATTCTTCGTTGTAGCGTTAAACGCTTTTCTATAGTTAAAGCTAGTGGTCTCATTGAGTCGGCCCTTAAAGACGGAATTGATCTCAACGAGTATCTAGAACAGTGGAGACAGGTCAATTCAGAAGTTCGAGAGAAGGCGACCAGAGGTCCTGAGGCTAATGATTTCAGTAAACTTTCACTAGGAGATTTGTTTCAGGGCTCTTTAATAGAAACCCCTCTCGAATCTCTAAATGAAAAGATTATGGGCTATGCTCCTGGTGAATTGACAATTGTCGGAGGAAACCCAGGTATGGGCAAAACTGCTTTTTGTCTGGGTCAGTTAATGAAAACAGTCAACGAGGGAAAAGGCGTCATCTATTGTGCTGCTCAAATGGACGAAAGGAGGATATTTACCAGGATTTTGGCTCAGATGTGTGGGCTTAATTTTCGCAAACTATTGGGAGGGCGCTTCCCGAAGGACAAAAGAGGAGAGTTGATGGCTGCTCATAAAAAAATAGTTGAATTTAGCCAGCGAGGGTTGATCAAATATCACATCATTAAGGATAGGATTGAGTTTTCTGATTTGGTAATGAAGGTGGAAAATACTGTCAGAAAAAGTGATGTCGAGTTTCCTTTGCTGATTATTGAAAACTTGCAGCAGATTGATCACATCGGGATGAAGTTTGACAGTCGGTTCAAAAGAGCGAATCACACCATCAATCAGCTCAAGCCTTGGATTCAAGTAGAGTTGGGAATTTCCACTCTTGTTTCCAGTCAGCTTAATCGGGATGTTGAGGATAGAGAAGATCCTCAGCCCAAAGCTAATGATATTTGCAGCAGTGAAGCTCAGGATTTATGTGACAACATTATTCTTTTGCATCGCCCCAATGTTTTTAATCTCGAGTCTTCTTCGGGAGAAGTAGAGACAATTGAAGAAAACGCAAGAATAGTGGCGGCCAAAGGAGTTAAGCCTGCTATTATTCAAGTTCGTTTTCATGGCGAATCTCTAACTTGGCTAGATAAATAGTCAATTTTATTTAACAAGAATAGCGACCTCGGTTTATCGATATAAACTGGGGTCGCTTTCGTTTCTTGTTTTTTTAAAATTTAAACATTAAAAAGGTGGAATTTTCCTTTGACTTTTTGGAAAAAATATTGTATAATGACCTAGAAGTGGCTATTTCTAGGCCTTTTCTAATTATTTTGATGAATGATGAGCGAAGAAAATTTTTCAGAAAAGCAAGAAAAAAAAGCAAGTAAGACCCAAATTTTCTTTTCATATTTTTGGGAACTTTTTAAAATAGGAATTTTTTCTCTGGTCATTATTGTGCCAATTCGAACTTTCATTTTCCAGCCCTTTTTTGTTCAAGGTGATTCGATGAAGCCTAATTTTCAAGACGGCGAATATTTGATTGTCAACGAATTAGGCTACAAAAAAACCAAAGTTGGAATGGGGGAGCAAGAACTTTTCACAGTCAATCCTTTTAAAGAAATTTTTCGTCAAGAAGCGATTGTTTTTCGAAATCCTCAAAATCCTAAAGAATATTTCATTAAAAGAGTGGTTGGTTTGCCAGGAGATCGGGTTGAAATCAAAGATGGCGATGTGATTGTATATAATGAAGAGACTCCTCAAGGTGGAATTCTTGATGAGAGTGGCTATTTGGCCAACAAAATGCTTCACAAAACTGAATGTCGACAACAATGCGTTTTTGATGTTGGTGAAAATGAACTATTAGTTTTTGGGGATAATCGGAAATATAGTAGTGATTCAAGGAGTTGGGGGGTTTTGTCGGGTGACCTGGTAATAGGGAAAGTTCTTTTAAGAGCCTGGCCATTTAACCAAGCCCAAATCTTTTAATTTTGGTACATTTTTTTGTCGAACCCTCTCCGCCTCGGCAAGCGAGAGCGAGACGGGCGCTACTCGTTCTCCGCACCAATTTAGTGCGCCTCGCTCGTTGCTCGGGCTCTCCTCAAACTGTACTCAAAATTAAAAGGTTTGATGCTCAGATTTTCTGATTTTGGAAAACTTCTTTGTTGAAATTAAAAATTTTATTTCGTCGCACTGATCATATGTGCGTCTCAACAAAATTTTCAATTTCGCCTCCCCGCCTACCGGCAGGCAGGGAATTTTCCTCAAAATCAGAAAATCTGGTGTTACAGTCAAATAGATGTGAGTTTTGACGTCCGGTATACTTTTAACAATAAAAACAATTAATGAGTAAAAAAAAGAAAGCCAAATTTCAAGCTGTGCGAGGGATGAGGGATATCCTCCCAGAAGAACAGCCTTATTGGGACAAGGTTCGAAAGGTGGTTGATAAGGTTGCCTTTGATTACAACTATGGTCGGATTGATACTCCGATTGTTGAGCCTGTGGAGCTTTTTGAAAGAACAACTGGAAAAGACTCAGATGTGGTCAAAAAAGAAATGTATAAATTTCAAACAGCAAGTGGCAAAAAAGTCAGCTTGAGACCAGAGGGAACCCCGAGCGTTGTCAGGGCCTATATTGAAAATGGAATGCGAACCAAACCAAGTCCGGTGAAACTCTATTATATCGGACCAATGTTTCGACACGACCGACCTCAAAAAGGGCGTTTTCGAGAATTTTTTCAATTTGGTTTTGAGGCCATCGGTGAGCAAGATCCAATTTTGGATGCTCAAATAATTCAAACTGCTTTGAGGGTTTTGAGTTCGATTGGGATCAGCAAAACCGCGCTTCAAGTCAATTCAATTGGTTGCAAAGAATGTCGACCAAACTTCAACAAGTTGCTTGTTAGCTATCTGAAAAACAGACGCCAGTCTCTTTGTATGAATTGCAAAGATCGACTGAAAACCAATCCTCTCAGGATTTTGGATTGCAAGGAGGAAAAATGTACTCAAGTGATTGCCCAGGCTCCTCAGTCAGTCGATCACCTATGTCCTGATTGCAAGAAACACTTTACCTATCTCTTGGAATGCTTGGATGAATTGAAAATCACCTATAACATCAACCCGCACTTAGTTCGAGGTTTGGACTACTACACCAAAACCGTCTTTGAAATTTGGGCTAAAGATGATGAAGAGGGAAGAACTGCTTTGGGTGGAGGAGGCCGTTATGACTATTTAGTAGAAAAACTGGGAGGCAAAAAGACTCCGGGAGTTGGCTTTGCTATTGGGATCGATCGAGTAGTTGATGAAATGAAGGATTTGAAAGTTAAAGTAAGCAAAACTCCTAGTCCTCAAGTTTTCTTGGCTCAGCTTGGAGATTTGGCCAAGATGAAAAGCCTTTCGATTTTTCAAGGATTGGAGAAAGCCGGAATCACTGTGGCGGAAAGTTTTGGTCGAGGAAATCTTCGAGTTCAATTGAAAAAGGCCAATCAGTTGGGAGTGGACTTGGTTTTGATTATGGGGCAGAGAGAATCTTTGGATGAGACAGTAATTATTAAGGACATGGTTGGTGGAAATCAAGAGGTGATTACTTTGGATAAAGTTGTGGCTGATGTAAAGAAGAAGTTGGCTAAAATCAAAAAAGAAGCCAGGATTAAGAAATAATTTCTTGCAATGCATATAGAAGTCGATCATTGCCCAACTTCTAAACGAAAGCACTATTTTATTTCAGTATCTTTGAATAAAAAAGAATCGATCTCTTTTGATCATACAATCAAAGGTGTTCGAGTTATAAAACAGGAACTAGTGGGCATAGAAAATTCCAAAAAACTTCAAATTGCCGGAGAGTGGGACACTATAATCCTGAAAGATCGAAAATTTATAAATAAATATCATGTTAAATGGGTTGATCAAGGCGAGATTGACATAATAAACGGAGAAGTTTGGAAAACTGTTTGGGAGAAAAAAATTTCTGGTGATTTGGATGAAAGTTTGCTTTTTTATTCGAGATTGGTTTCTGATAATTATGAAGATCTAGATCAGTTTGGAAAAGAGCTTAGAGCGTTTGAGGATCTATTGTCTAAAGAAATTTATAAATATGAATAAAGATTGTATTTTTTGCAAAATTATCAACAAAGAAATTCCCACTGAATTTCTCTATGAAGATGATCTAGCACTGGCTTTTAGGGATATTTTTCCGATGGCTTCGACTCATATTTTGATTATTCCCAAGGAGCATATTGAGTCAGTAAATGAATTGACAGATAGCGAAAATCATGAGAAACTGATGGGCCGATTGATAGTTATAGCTAAAAAACTTGCTAAGCAAGAAGGAATAGACGAGAAAGGATATAAATTATTGATTCGGACTGGAAAAGAAGGAGGGCAGGAAGTGCCACATATTCATTTACATCTGATGGGCGGAAAGTGGAAAAATCAACCAAATATTTAATATAATTTTAAAAATAAGAAAGGAGGAATTTTTATGGTGGAAGTAAAAAAGAAAGATAAGGAGACGTCTGAAAGTTTGATTCGAAGATTTTCTCGAAGAATGCAAGAAAGCAAAGTTTTAATGCGAGCTAGAAAATCTCAGTTCAACGTTAAGAAGAAATCAAAAAAACAGTTGAAAGACGATGCTCTCTATCGAAAAAAAGTCAAAAAAGAAGCAGACAAACTCAAAAAAATGGGAATTTTTGATGATGAAAAATTTAAGGAAGTCAAAAAGAAGATCAACTAAATAAAATTTATAAATTTTGACTAAAGTGTATGAGTCTTAAAGAAAAAATAAAAGAAGATTTCCTAAAAGCTTTTCGAGAAAAAGATCAAGAAAGAAAGGCGGTTTTGTCGATGATAAATTCTGATATCAAAAACGCTGAGATTGAAACAAAATCCAGGGAGGAAGGCTTGTCAGATGAAAAAATTATTGAGCTTTTGAAGCGAAACGTTAAACAAAGAAAAGACGCAGTGGAGAAATATCAAGCTGGAGATAGAGAAGAGCTGGCGCAAAAAGAACAAAAAGAGATTGAGATCTTAAAAGAATATCTTCCGGCGGAGTTGGGAGCTGACGAAATTGAAAAAGTTGTGAAGGCAGTTATTGAAAAAACCGGTGCCAGTGACATGTCAAAAATGGGAATGGTCATGGGGGCAGCCATGCAAGAACTCAAAGGTCAGGCTGACGGAACCGTTGTTAAGGATATTGTTACCAAATTACTTCAATAAAATTTCATCATAAACAAGTTCTGACTGTTGGAATTTTCTCATCAGTTGTTTTTGTGCAGATTTTGATTTATAATGAATTTCCCTCAATTGCCTCTAATTATTTTCAAACGCAGAAATGTTTTCCAAGCTTGAAAAAAGTTTTCCAGAAAAAAAAGCTCAAGATTTTCTTAAAAAAAGTCTTGATTTTTTGCGTTCGGAAAAAATCATTCCTCCAGAAATCAAAGACAGGATTAGTCTGGTTAATGTTTCCAAAAAAGAAATTCAAAAACTAAATCATCAATATCGAGACAAAAACGAATCAACAGACATCTTGTCATTTGGCTATAAATTTGATGAAAAAAAACTGGAAGGGGATTTGGTTTTGTGTTGGGAGGTCATTATTGAAAATGCTGTTGAAGATGGCATTGATCCAGAAACTGAATTAGCCAAAAACTTGATTCATGGTTGTTTGCATTTAGCTGGATTTGAGCACTCAGACGAAATGTTTAACTTGCAAGAAAAGTTCTTGAAGGTTAATTGTTCTAAATAAAAATCCAAAGCCTGATTTTAGTTTGGGAATTGGGAATTGGTTTTTTCTTAGATCAATTAGAATAACCTGCCTGCCGGCAGGCAGGTTAGATTAATTAGAATAATTTAATCGACGTGAATTTTGGCAATCTATTTTTAAATAAAATCGGAATCGACTTGGGAACAGCCAATACTTTGGTTTTTGTTCCTAAGAAAGGCATTGTTATCAATGAGCCTTCTGTGGTGGCTGTGGATATTAATGACAATAAGATTTTGGCAGTTGGAGATGAAGCCAAGGAGATGATCGGAAGGACTCCGGAAATGATCGTGGCTCATAGGCCCCTCAAAAACGGAGTGATTGCTGACTATAAGGTCACCGAAGCCATGATCCGTCACTTTGTTAATAAGGTTAGCTCTAAAATCAGATTCAATCGCCCTGACATTTTGGTTTCAATTCCAGCTGGAGTGACATCGACTGAAAGAAGAGCAGTGATTGAAGCCACCAACAATGCTGGAGCCAAAAATGCCTACATTGTCAAAGAACCAGTTTTAGCAGCGATTGGAGCTGGAATCCCAATCAACAATCCTTCCGGCAACATGATCATTGATATTGGCGGAGGAACTTCCGAGGTGGCCATTATTTCTTTGGGTGGAATTGTTTCAGCCCACAGCGCCAGAGTCGGCGGGGATCGTTTTGATAACGCCATTGCTAGTTATATTAAAAAAAGACACGGTTTGGCGATTGGAGAGAGAACTGCCGAAGAAATCAAAATTGCCATTGGGGGGGCGATTCCTCAAATTAATGAAAAATATGCCGAGGTTCGAGGGCGAGACTTGATGGGCGGACTCCCAAGAACTATCAAAATATCTTCTAACGAAGTTGCTGAGGCTTTGCAGGACGAATTGAGTGAGGTTATTGAAGCTATTAAAAAAGTTCTTCAAGAAACTCCACCGGAACTAGCAGCAGATGTGATGGACAAGGGAATGGTTCTTTCTGGCGGAGGAGCTTTGCTTCGAAATCTTGATCAATACATTACCCAAATGACTAGCGTTCCTTGTTATGTGGCTGACGATGCCTTGCTTTGTGTGGCCAAAGGTGCAGGAATCGCCTTAGATAATTTGGATACTTACAAAAAAACTATTTTGTTAAAATAGTTTTTCGGAATTAGGAATTACGATTTAAGAATTATGATAAGCTATTCTGATAGAATAGCTTAATAAACAAAAGGCCTTAATTCGTAAATCTTAAATCTTAATTCTTCCCAATTCTTGAAATAAATTGTTAAATAAGCTAATATTTTGATATACAAATAATATTTAAACAAAACCAATGATCACGGCTCACGAATTAAGAGAAAAATTTATTAAATTCTTTGAATCCAAAGATCATGCCGCCATTCCTTCTTTTTCTCTAGTTCCAGAAAATGATCCAACTTCTTTGTTCATTAGCTCTGGAATGCAGCCTCTCGTTCCATTTTTAATGGGGGAAAAACATCCTAAGGGAACTCGGCTAGTGGATGTTCAAAAGTGTGTTCGAACAATTGACATTGATGAAGTGGGAGACACCACTCACCACACTCTTTTTGAAATGCTTGGAAATTGGTCTTTAGGGGACTATTTCAAGAAAGAGGCCATTGAATGGAGCTACGAATTTTTGACATCTCCTCAGTGGCTTGGTTTGGACAAGCAGAGATTGGCTGTTTCAGTTTTTGAGGGTGATCACGATGCTCCTTTTGATTCAGAATCTTTTGAGCATTGGAGGGGACTTGGGTTTTCTGAAGATCGAATTGCCAAGTTGCCAAAAAGCGAAAACTGGTGGGGACCTCCTTCAGAAACTGGCCCTTGCGGACCAGACACTGAAATTTTCTATTGGACTGGTTCAATTGAAAAAATTCCTAAAAAATTTGATCCAGAAAATGACAGTTGGGTGGAGATCTGGAACAATGTTTTCATGGAATACAAAAAAAATGCCGATGGCTCTTTTGAAAAACTAGTTCAACAAAACGTTGATACCGGAATGGGTCTTGAGCGAGTGGTGGCGATCTTGAATGGCTTCAGGGATGACTATCAAGGAGAATTGTTTCAACCAATCATCAAAAGAATCGAAGAACTGTCTAATAAAAAATATGATGATAATAAAAAAGCTTTTCGAATCATTGCTGATCATTTGAAAGCAGCCGTCTTCATGGTGGCTGATGAAATTGAACCATCCAACACTGAGCGAGGATATATTTTGCGAAGACTGATTAGAAGGGCAGTTCGAGAAGCTCATAAAATTGGAATTGACTATATTTTTACTGACAAGATTTGTTCGGTGGCCCAAGAAATCTACAAAGACGTCTATCCAGAAGTTGCCGAGGAGAACATTTTGGCAGTCATCAAGGACGAAGAACAGAAATTCAAAGCTACTCTCGAAAAAGGATTGAAGCAATTTGAAAAAATCATTGCTTCCAAACAGGACGTTGCTTTGGTTTCTTCTAATGAAAAGAAAATCAAAGAATATCGAGATTTGACCAAAGGAAAAATGCGACTTAGTTTCTATAAATCTGAATTACCAGAAATTCAAGAGGTTGATTCGAGAAAAGTGGCTGAATACAAAATTGTTGAGGCCTATAAGCTTATTAAGCGACCAATCATTGTTGAAGATACTGCCTTGCATTTGGAGGCTTGGAATGGTTTCCCGGGAGCTTTAATCAAATGGTTTGAGGAATATCTGGGAACTCAAGGAATTTTGGATTTAACTGAAGGAAAAAACAGAAATGCAGAAGCTGTTTGTGTGATTGCCTATTTTGACGGGAAAGAAATTTCATTTTTTGAAGGTCGAGTGAAAGGAAAAATCACAGAAGAAAGAAAAGGACAAAATCAAATCGACTTTGGCTTTGATCCAATTTTCGTTCCCGATGGATATGATAAAACTTTCGCCGAAATGGGAGAGAAGAAGAACGAAATTTCTCACAGAAGAAAAGCTTTGGAGAAATTTATCAAAGGAAAACCGGATGAGAAATCGAAGATAGAAACAAACTTAATCAAAGGCACTAAAGACATTGTCGTCACAGGAAAAGAAGCTTTTGACCTGTTCCAAACCTATGGATTTCCAATTGAGATGATCAAAGATTTGGCTCATGAACAGGGACTTCGAGTTGATGAAAAAAGTTTTGAGGAAGAATTGAAAACTCACCAAGATCTTTCAAGAACTGCCAGCGCTGGAATGTTCAAAGGAGGATTGGCTGATACCGAAGAAAAAACCAAACAGCTTCACACCGTGGCCCATTTGCTTTTGGCGGGACTTAGAAAAACTTTGGGCGATCACGTGGTTCAAAAAGGCTCCAACATCAATGGAGAGCGAATTCGGTTTGACTTTTCCCATCCAGAAGCTTTGACTGACGAGCAAAAAAAACAAGTTGAAGATTTTGTGAACGAAGGAATCAAGAGTAAAACTCCAGTCGTCAAAGAAGAAATGAGCTTGAAAGAAGCAGAGAAAGCAGATGCTCACGGATCTTTTGAAAGCAAATATGGTGATCAAGTCAGCGTCTACACCGTTGGAAAATATTCAAAAGAAATTTGTGGCGGGCCTCATGTTGAAAACACTAGTGAGATTGAGGGGACTTTCAAAATTGTTAAGGAGAAGTCGTCGTCTGCCGGAGTCAGACGCATTAAGGGAATATTAGAGTAAAATTTCAGAGCAAAAAATTCACTTTCAAAGCTCAACCGGAACAAAATTGTGTGGGATTTTGTCGAATCCCTCGGAAGATAAGAACAAACTGATTGTTGTTTTGCTTCATGGTTTTGCAACCGGAAAAGATAATCTCACTAATCAATCGCTAGTTAAAATTTTAGATAAAAATCAAATCTCAACTTTTAGATTTGATTTTTTTGGTCATGGTGAAAGTGAAGGAAAAATAGAGGAACTTACTTTTTCGGAAGGAGTAAGGGATGCCTTAGGAGCAATTGATTATTTAAAATCTCAAGGTTATTCAAAAATTGGTTTAATGGGAACAAGTTTTGGAGGTTTGGTGAGTTTTATGGTTGCTTCTAAGTTGGAATATTTAGAATTTGTTGCCTTAAAATCTCCCACATCTAATTATCAGGAGCAGACAATGTATTCTTTAGGAAAAGAAGTTATTGAGAGATGGAAAAATGATCAATTTAGGTTTCATACAAGAGGAGACGGCAAAAAAATTAAAATAAATTATACTTTTTTTGAAGATGGGAAAAATAACAATGGTCATCAAGTGGTAAAAAAAATCAAAACACCAGTTTTGATAATTCACGGCGATCAGGACAAAGTTGTTCCAATCAAGCAAAGCATCAAAACCAGCCAGATTTTATCAAATGGAAAACTAGAAATCATCAAAGGTGCTGGTCACACCTATGACGAACCAGGAACATTCGATCAAATGATAGATCTAATAACAAAATTTATTATCAAACATTCAAAATAGTTTATTACAATCAAAAAAGCCCTTGGCAGGTGATAGTGCCAGGGGCTTTTTGTCAATCAATTGAATGTTGGGGTCTATAGATCCAGTTCAGTTCGAGGGACAAATTTATTGAATCCGTAAATTTTAAGTCCCTCTGAAGTTTTTAAGCAAGCGATGGTTTTGGTCGAACCACTTTTTTCGTGTTTGATTAAAATCTTATGTTCATCTCTGTCGGTTAAAGTACTTTTTCCGCAGTACATTTCTACGAGATAAACCTCTTTTCCGGCGGTAATCAGTTTGTCGTGGTGTTCCAGAAAGGGAACCGTAATAACCCCTGATCCATCGCTTAATTTCCACTTCCTTGTTTCTCCTCGGAGCAGTAGTTCCAGTCTTGGCCCCAAGGAAGGATTTTCTTGACATCGGTCAATGAATTTCCTGAGATCCTCTCGGCTTGCCTTGAGGATATACAGGAAAGCTGCAATGGTTTTCAGGGGATCTTCTTTAAGAAGTCCTTTTGAAAACGCCTCGGAGTCTAATAATTCTTCAAAAACGCTTGGATTGTCTTCCATCTTGTTTTCCTTTTTGAATAGGTTGATAGTTTTTCAAATATGCATCTTAAAGCTATTCAGAATAACCAAAAATTAAACAAAAATCAAGCAAAGGAAGGTTTTTTGTGGCAATGCCTTATTTCAATGCTTTAACGTATTGAAGTATTTTGAAAATAAAACACTCCCATTCTCTAGAGAATGGGCGTGAAATCTAGTTGGAATTTTTTGATATTGTCTTGATTTCTGAAAGAAATGGGGGTAGGATTGTTTCTCGGTACATTAATGTTAACTATATATAAAGAGGTGACAAAATGGTTGAGATCGGAAAAGTTTTTTTCGGAAAATACTGTCCAAATTGCAAAAAGGCCTTTGACATGGAAAATCAATCCATGAGATGTCCTCTTTGCAAAGGAGATTTGCAAATGAAGCACATGAAATACGAGCAGAGAAAGTCTCCTGGACCGCCCAAGCTGGTGGTTGTGGAAGATTAAATTCAAAATAGGTGAAGGGAGTGTGACAAAATGACAGAGAAAACAGCTGCAATTCCCCAAAAGGGAAGTTTGATTTACAAATGGGCCGATGACCCACCGTGGTATGGGCTGGTTGTCGATCGGGGTGTGTGGATCGAAGAGACCTCTAGGGAAAACCAAGAGATGGTTAAAAGATTTTTGGAGCTTGAAGATTCTCATGGATCAGCAGTGGTTCCGGTTTTTGTGATGGGATATCGTATTGGCTCGCGTCCGTTAGCAAATGAGCGTGGATTAGAGCCGTATCTTCAGCGCTGTAATTGCATTGATCTGGGAGGCCACTATAAGATCATTAAAACAGATCTTGAAATTTTGAAAGAGATTCTCTCGGACATTTCCAAGCTTCACAGCAGTCAGTATCTGAAAAGATTATTGTCAGAACTGGAAGTCCTGGTCAATTATCTGGGCAACCCCCGTTTGACAAAAGGACCCGGGGATGCCAGTTTTCAACTATGGGATCTTTTCAGGAGAGCCATTCCTCGATGATTTCTCGGGTGGTGAAAACCATTAAGAGACCCCAGACGCAATGCGGATGGGGTCTTTTAAAATTGGTTTCGAGGTGGTATAATTTAGATGTAGTAGACACTATAGTGTCTACTATAGTGTCTACTAAAAAAATAAAATGGAAGAAAAATTTGTTCACAAGATTAAGAAGGTTAATAAGTATAACTATTCGGTCACTATTCCCAAGGATATCATGAAAAAATATGGCTGGCGGGAGAAGCAAAAAGTCGTTATTTCAGATAAAGGTAATGGACGAGTTGAGATTCGTGATTGGCGCAAGCGGTAGCTTTTAGTATTTACCCCGTTAAATAGACTTCGTCTATTTTGATTTCATCAAAATTATTTAACAGGGTGAAGTATTAAGTATCAAGTATCAAGTATGAAAGAAGTCAAAGTAATCTTGTTTGATGTGGATGGAGTGATTGTTGATTCCGAGTTTTTTTCTGTGCAATATCAGAAAAAGTATGGGGTCAGCAATGACGAAATGTTGCCATTTTTCACGGGAGTTTTTCAAAAATGTTTGGTGGGCGAAAAGGATTTGAAAGAAGTTTTGAAGCCGTGGCTTAAAAAATGGAAGTGGAAAGGAACAGCTGATGAATTTTTGCAGCTTTGGTTTGAGTCTGAACATAAAATCGACTCAAGAATGATCAAAAAAATTGAGCAACTTAAAAAAGCTGGGATAAAATGTTGTTTGGCTACCAAGCAGGAGAAATACCGAACAGAATATATGAGAAACGAGATGGGTTTTGAGGAAGTTTTTGACGGAATTTTTTCTTCGGCTGAATTGGGGTGCAAAAAACCGGATCCAAAATTTTTTGAAATGATATTGGAAGAGCTTAAGGTTGATCCTCAAGAAGTTTTATTTTTTGATGATGAAATGGAAAATGTTGAAGGGGCAAAGAGTTTGGGGGTTCAAGGTTTTTTATTTGTTGATTTTAATAAATTTGAAAAAGATCTGAAAAATATTAATAGTTAAAATATGAAATTTGTTTTAATATTTGGACCCCATGCGGTGGGAAAAATGACAGTTGGGCAAGAACTTGCAAAAGTGACAGACTTGAAACTTTTTCATAATCACATGACCATTGATCTGGTTTCTCCATTTTTTCCTTATAAAACAAAAACTGGAAAAAGGTTAGTGAGGCTTTTTAGAAGAGAATTTTTTAAAGAAGTGGCCAAGAGTGATTTGGAAGGAATTATTTTTACCTATGTTTGGAAGTTTAGTAAAAAAATCAGTTGCGATATTGTTAAAAGTACTTGTGAAATTTTTGAATCACAAGGAGGGGAGGTTTATTTTGTTGAATTGGAGGCAGATTTAGATGAGCGACTTAAACGCAACAAACATCCACATCGATTGAAGTGCAAACCTCTTAAAAATGATATTGCTAGGGAGGAAAAACTAATGAAAGATACAATGAAAAAACATCGTTTAAATTCTAAGAGGGGCGAGCTGAAAAGAAAAAACTATATTAGGATCGATAATACTAACTTAAAGCCAAAAGAGGTAGCTAAAATTATTAAAGATAGATTTAATTTATAAGTATGGAGATTAGAGAGGTTTACAAAAAATTTAATATTCCACCTAATCTGGCCGAGCATATGATTAATGTGGCTAGTGTTTTGGAGTTGATCAAAGAAAATTGGCAGGGCGAGAAGATTGATTGGGCGAGACTGATCCGAGCGGGCTTGCTTCATGACTTGGGGAATATTGTGAAGTTTGATATGGATAAATATCCAGATTTCATGGGAGAAGAAAAGGGAAGAATAGATTATTGGAAAAAAGTTCAAGAAGAAATTATTGAGAAATATGGGGAAGATGATCATGAAGTGACAGAAAAAATGTTGAAGGAGATTGGGGAAGATTTGGAAGTCGTTGAAATTGTTTTAGATAAATCTTTTTGGAAATCAATTGAAATTGTTGAAGGGGAAGACTTGGAAACAAAACTATTGCTATATGCTGATTTGAGGACGGGGCCTTTGGGGCTTATGACATTGAAAGAAAGAGTTGATGACATCAATGACCGAATGCCAAAATATTCCAAGCGACCTGATTTTCCTGAAATGGTGGAATCTATTTATGCTTTGGGAAGAGAAATCGGAAACAACTTGAAGATTCCGGTTGAGGAAATTAATGATGAGAATATAGAAAAATTCAAAGAAAATTTTAAAAATTCAATCACTTCCATACGCTAGTATATGGAAGTGGTGGACGAGTATTAAATTTTTAAATTTAAAATGATTAGAATTTTTTCTTTCATTCTCTAGAGAATGAAAGAAAAAATTAAATAGATAAATAAAATGGATAATAAGATTAAAAGTCGAGTGGAAAAATTGAGAAAGGTGATTGATGAGTATCGATATCGATACCATGTTTTGGATGATCCGAGTTTGACGGATACTGTTTATGATTCTTTGATGGATGAATTGAGAGGTTTAGAGAAAAAATATCCGGAACTCAAAACCCCTGATTCGCCCACCCAGAGAGTGGGAGGGGAACCTCTAGAAAAATTTGAAAAAGTTGAACATCGGGTTCGACAGTGGTCTTTGGATGATGCTTTTTCTTTTGAGGAGTTGAAAGATTGGGAGACCAGAAATCGAAAAATTTTGGAGAAAGCAGAAGTTAAAAATCCTGATTTCGATTATGTGGTGGAGCTGAAGATTGATGGACTTAAGATCATTCTTGATTATGAAAAAGGGGTTTTGGTTCAAGGGGCGACTAGGGGAGACGGGGTGGTTGGTGAGAAAGTGACAGAAAATGTGAAGACCATTAAAAGTGTTCCTTTGAGATTGAGCCAGAGTGTTGATTTGACTGTGGTGGGTGAGTGTTGGTTGCCGAAAAAAGAACTGAAAAGAATCAACAAGGAAAGAAAATCTCAAAATTTGCCTGAGTTTGCAAATTCAAGAAACGCGGGAGCAGGTTCAATGAGGCAGCTTGATCCAAAAGTGGCGGCTTCGAGAAATCTTGATTCATATATCTATAGCTTGGATCAGTTGAGATCTGAAATTGAAGCTCCCAAAACGCAAGAAGAAGAACTAAAACTTTTGACTGAGTTGGGATTCAAGGTTAATCAGGGATATAAATTTTTTAAGACTCTCGAAGAGGTTGAGGATTTTTATAATAAGTGGGGAGAGAAAAAAGACAAGCAGCCCTATGGGATTGATGGTTTGGTGATTAAAATCAATTCCAAGGAATATCAAAACGAATTGGGGTATACTGGAAAATCTCCTCGCTTTGCAATTGCCTACAAATTCTCTCCGGAGCAAGTGACCACAGTGGTCAAAGATATCAAGATTCAGATTGGAAGGACTGGGGCTTTGACGCCAGTAGCGGTTTTGGAGCCAGTGAAAGTTGATGGAAGCGTTGTCTCAAGGGCGACTCTGCACAACGAAGACGAGGTCATTAAAAAAGACATCAAAATTGGAGACACGGTGGTGATTCATAAAGCTGGGGATATTATTCCGGAGGTAGTTGAAGTGATCAAGAAATTGCGGACTGGAAAGGAACGTGATTTCCGGATGCCAGAAATTTGCCCGATGTGTGAAGGGAAGGTGGTTCGAGAAAAAATTGCAGATAATAAAAAAAATGTCAGCTCGGCTCATTTTTGCACTAGCAAAAACTGTTTTGCCATTGAAAAAGAAAGGTTGATTCATTTTGTTTCCAAGAAAGGAATGAACATTGATGGGCTGGGGAAGAAGATTGTGGAGCAGTTGATGAACGAAGGATTGATTTCATCGGTGGCTGATATTTTTAGTTTGAAATTGGGAGACCTAGAGCCCTTGGAGCGGTTTGCTGAAAAATCGGCTGAGAATCTGATTGAGGCAATTGAGTTGAGTCGGAAGACGACTTTTGAAAAACTTTTGTTTGGCTTGGGGATCAGACATTTGGGAGAAGAGGGGATTGGATTGCTGAAAAAGGAATTAGAAAATAGCCGAAGCAAATTGGGCGGGAAATATAAAGAGTCAGGCTTAGAGATGGTCAAATTAAGCGATCTCATTGTATTTTTTGGTCAAGTTTCGAGTGAAGACTTATCTGAAATAAATGGGTTTGGGGAGCGAATTGCCAAAAGTGTTTTTGAATGGTTTCGAGATGAGAATAATCAGAAAATTTTAGAAAAGTTAGAAAAATTGGGAGTGCAAATGCAAGGACTGAAATCAACAGCCAATCAAGAGGTCAAAAAATTTGACGGAAAAACTTTTGTTTTGACTGGAGCGATGGAAGATTTGACAAGAGACGAGGCAAAGGATTTAATAAGGAAAGAAGGGGGAAAAATTTCTTCTTCAGTGAGCTCCAAAACTGATTTTGTAGTGGTCGGAAAAAAGCCTGGTAGTAAATACAAAAAAGCGGTAGAATTGAAAATCAAGATTCTTTCTGAAGAAGATCTGGTGAAAAAATTTAAATAATCAAGATTTTTTGAAGTTGGTTTATAATTAAAATATTCAATAATCAATATTCAACATTCATTCAATACTCAACAAACCAACATTCAATAATTGTATATTGTTTGTTGAATGGGTGTTGAGAGTTGGGGGTTGGATGTTTAACAAAGTATGAGTAAAAAAATAACAGTCAAAGAGGTTCAGAAAACTGCCGAGTTGGCTCGGATTGATTTGACTAAAAAAGAGGAGGAAAGAATTGCTGACGAGTTGAGCACTATTTTGGATTTTTTTAAAGACATCGAAGAAGTTCAAAGTGGCGACACAGAGAAGTTTGATCACTATCAATTAGCTGAAAATCAGTTAAGGGCCGATGAAGTTGTTGAGAAAAAAGAAGAGCTTAGAAAAGGGATTAAGGAAAATTTTCCCAAAGAAAAAAACGGGTTTCTTGAGGTCAAGAGCGTTATTAAAAAATAAATAATTTTAGACGGAAATGATAAAAGAATTACATCAAAGATTGGTTAACAGAGAAATCACTTCGGAAGAGTTGACCAAAAAATATCTTGAAAGAATCAAGGAGAGAAATTCTGAGATTAATGGTTTTTTGAGCGTGGATGAAAAGGGCGCTTTGGAAAGTGCCAAGAAAGTCGATAGAAAAATTAAGGCTGGAGAAAAAATTGGATTATTGGAAGGAATTCCTTATGCCGTTAAGGACAATTTTTGTGTCCAAGGGGGCGTGACAACTTCTGCTTCAAAGATTTTGGAGAACTATCAGGCGCCATATGACAGTTTTGTTATTGGAAAATTGAAAAAAGCCGGAGCAATTTTATTGGGGAAGACCAATATGGACGAATTTGCCATGGGAACTTCGACTGAAAATTCGGCCTATGGCGTGGTGAAAAACCCGATTGACCTTGAGAGGGTGGCCGGTGGTTCTTCTGGTGGTTCTGCAGCTGTTGTGGCGGATGATCAGGCTGCTTGGGCACTTGGTTCTGACACGGGTGGATCAATTCGTTGCCCAGCCAGTTTTTGCGGATTGGTTGGAATGAAACCAACTTATGGAAGAGTTTCCAGGGCGGGGCTTATTGCCATGGCTTCTAGCTATGATCAAATTGGACCTTTTGCAAAAAGCGTTGAAGACGCGGCGATCATTTTGGATGAAATTTGCAGAAAAGACCCCAAAGACAACACTACCGTTGCTAAGGGAACTCGTTTTCTAGAAAATCTTAAGCCAGAAATCGAAGGAAAGAAAATTGGAATTTTGCGAGAATTTTTGAGCGAAGATGTTGATTCAAATGTCAAAGAAATCATCGAAGAAAAAATTAAATGGGCTAAGAAAAATGGGGCTGAGGTGGTGGACGTTGAAATTCCTGGAATAAAATATTCTCTAGCAGTTTATTATTTGATGATTTGCTCAGAGATTAGTTCAAATATGGCTCGTTTTGATGGAATTAAATATGGGAAAAGAAATGAAAAAGCAGAAAACATTCTTGAAACCTATCTCAAATCTCGAGAGTGTGGTTTGGGGGATGAAGTTAAGAGAAGGGTTATTCTTGGAACCTATGCTTTGTCAGCGGGATATAAAGACGCTTATTATAAGAAGGCGGCCGAGGTTCGGGATTTGATCAAGCGAGGTTTTGCCAAAGCCTTTGAAGAAGTTGATTTGATTTTAACTCCGACAATGATGAGTCCGGCTTTCAAAATTGGAGAAAAGTGTGATCGGCCACTTGATCTTTATTTAGTTGATATTTCAACTGTGCCAGTTAATGTGGCTATGTTGCCAGCGATTTCTTTGAATGCAGGATTTATTAGAGAAGGCGGAAAAGAGATGCCTTTTGGAATGCAGTTGATTGGTCCTTGGTGGCAGGAGCAATCTATTCTTAACACTGCCTTGGCGTTCGAGGAAAGTTCAAAAAACTAAACTTGATCGCAACTATTTTATATAGTATTATTTTCTAAAGACTACAAAGTTATTGAAATTTAAAATAAAGTTTGAAAAATTTTGGAGCAAAAGGTGAAATTTTGGCAGCCAACTATTTGGTCGCTAATGGCTATGAAATTATTGAAAAAAATTATTATAATCAAAAGGGATATCGCTTGGGCGAAATTGATTTGGTTGTCAAAGATCCAAAGGGACAAACAGTTTTCGTTGAAGTCAAAACTCGCTCAACTTCCGGAAAAGATGTTGTTCCAGAAGAGAGTGTTACTCAAACTAAATTAAAAAAAATTTTCAAAATAGCTAATTATTTTTTAGCAGAAAAAAATTTAAAAGACGCGGATTGGAGGGTTGATTTTGTGGGAATTGTTTTTAATCTAAATACTCGCAAGGTGTCCGTGAGGCATATAAAAAACCTATTTATCTAAAAATATGAAAAGCGAATTAGATTTCTTGTTTGGTTCCAGGGTGCGTTGGAAGTTGATCAAATTTTTTATGTTGAATGAAAAAGTTGCCTTGAATGTCAATCAAATTTTTGAGAGGAACAAGCTTGAAAGCAGGACAATGAAGGACGATGCCAAGAGAATTTTGGGTCAATTGGTTAATGCTAAGTTTATTTATCCCAGAACTATTCAGGGGCAAAAAGCTTACTTTGTTAATACCAAGTATTCTTTTTATGATGAATTAAAATGGTTGGTGGTGAAATCAAACATTTATCCTCAGTGTGAGCAGTTGAATCGAGTGAGGAATTTGGGCGAAGTGAAACTGGGGTTGGTTTCTGGAATTTTTATTAATAATAAAAAATCAAAAACTGATTTATTGCTAGTGGTTGATGGATTGTCCAGGGCCAAGCTCAAGCATTTGATTACGGAACTAGAGGCTGAAATGGGTCAAGAAATAAAATATTCTCTAATGAATTCAGAGGAATTTCGCTACAGGGTGAAAATGTTTGATAAATTTATTTTAGAAATTTTAGAGCAACCTCACGAAATCATTGTTAATGAAATTGAAGGGGTTATTAAAGAAATTAAACGTAGTCGAAGGAGATAAAAATATGAAAAATTTTAAAACATTTTTTCGGCGCTTTTTTGAGAATAAATTTTTTCTGGTTATTTTTTTGGGGGGATTTTTGTTAAATTTAATTTCCTGGGTTTTTTTGGGGATTGGTCTTGATTTTGATAAAACCTCACTGATTCTTCACTATAATTCTTTTTTTGGTATTGATAAAATTTCACTTAATACTGAGTCGGGGCGCCTTTTGAGCGTTTTTTTTGTTTCTTTGGGAGGACTTTTTATTATGTTGATAAATTATATTTTGGGGATGCTAATGTTTTTTATAAGTTGGAAGAATTTGGATAGGAACGTTTTGAAGGGCTTTGATTTGAATAAAACTTCTATTGCGGAATTGGGTGGATATTTTCTTATTTTAGCTGGATTGGGTTTACAAATAACTGTATTAGTGTATACTGTTGCAATTGTGCTTGTGAATAAATAATTGAAAAATTGGCAAATTTCTTTGTTAAAATTGATAATTCCAGTTCGCCGTACCAACCTCAGTACGTCTCACTGAAATTATCAATTTCGCCTCGAACTTTGCTCAATTTTTCAATTATTTTTGAGCCTAAAAAATTATAATTTTATGAAGAAAGACTCCATCGAAGAAATTAGAGAAGAGAGATCAAAGGAGGGCTGGGCCTATCCTGATCCCAAAACTACTGACCCCAAAGAACGAAGGTGGCAGAGAGCCTTTGAAATGTTGCCAGGAATTTTGACCTGGTCGACTTTGATTGGAATGTTTGTTTTTTCTATTTTTCTTCCCGTTTGGGCAGCCTTGTTCATTATTTTTTATGATATTTATTGGCTGCACCGAACTGTATATATTGCTTCTTATTCTATTTTGGCTTATCGAAAAATGAGTCGATGGAAAAAAGTTGATTGGCTCTATCGTCTTAAGAACGTCAATAATATTGTTGAGCTGAGAAAGGAAATCAAATGTGAATTGAAAGAGCTTGGGGAAAAAATAAAAACTGAAAAGTTGACCAAGGAAGAAAGAGAGGATGCGAAAAAAGCCATCAAGGAGCACTCGAATTTTTTGAAAAGACTCAAGGTTGATTATAAAAATAGGAAACATTTTATTGATTGGAGGAGTATTTATCATGTTGTTATGCTTCCAACCGCTGGAGAGTCAGCAGAGACAATAGAGCCTGCCATTGAGTCACTAGATAAGGCTTGCTACCCTAACAGTAAAATCATTGTTCTGCTGGCGACTGAGGAGAGGGAAGATCCAAAAAGCCGAAAAGAGAAAGTTAAAATTTTGAAAAATAAATTTGGTGAAACCTTTTATGATTTTATTGTCACTGTTCATGAGGTTAAGGAGGGCGAGTTGAAGTGCAAGGCTTCCAACACGACTTATGCTGCCAAGAAACTTAAAAAATATCTTGAGGATAAAAAAATTCCTTTAGAAAATGTCATCTTGTCAAACTTTGATTGTGACACCCAAATTCATCCTCAGTATTTAGCAGCTTTGAGTTATGAATATGTTGTTAGCCCAAATCGATTACAACAGGCCTATCAACCCTTGCCGATGTATCACAATAATCTTTGGGACACCATTGCCCCAGTTCGAATCATTGTGACTGGTTCTTCTTTCTGGCATATGGTAGAATCAATGAGACCGGAGCATATGGTGACTTTTTCTTCGCATTCAGAGCCTTTTAAAACTATTGTTGATATTAACTATTGGCCGGTGAATGTGATTTCTGAGGACTCAGTGATTTTTTGGAAAGCCTATGACTATTTTTCTGGTGATTATGAAGTCAAGCCAATCTATCTTCCAGTTTCTTTAGACGCTGTTTTGAGCGATAGCTATTTTGGCACTATTGCCAATCAATATAAACAAAAAAGACGATGGGCCTATGGAATCGAGAATTTGGCAATGCTGGTTCGAGCTTTTAAGGATAACAAAAAGATTCCTTTGTTTAAGAAACTGAAGCATTCCTGGACGATGCTCGAAGGTCATCATAGTTGGGCTACTTCTCCTTTCATCCTGGCACTGCTTGGTTGGTTGCCTTTGATCTTTGGGGGTGATGCTTTCAAGGAAATGGTTTTGGCTCACAATTTGCCTTATATCACCAGAACTTTGATGACAATGGCTTTGGTCGGTTTGACCATTTCAATGTTTTTAAGTTTCCTGATTATGCCAACTAGACCGAAAAAATATTCTCGAAGAAAATATTTTGCCATGCTTTTTCAATGGATTCTTGCTCCTTTCATTGCACCGATTTTAGGTGCAGCTCCAGCAGTCGATGCTCAAACTAGACATTTGTTTGGAAAATATTTTGGAGAGTTTTGGGTTACGCCCAAAAAAACAAAAAAATAAACAAGAAACTAATTTTTTGGTCGATTTCTTTGCTTGCCTCGCCGAAGCCTCAGCGGAGGCGGGTCAAAATTATTGGTTCTTGATTTTCTAACTTAAAATAAAAACTCATGGCTAACATTTTTCTAATCCTATATTGGCTTTTGATTGCTTTGGCTATTTTAATAGCTGGCATGGTCGTTTATCATATTTGGGTATATTATTTAAATAAAGCTCTGGCGGTTTTGATGATTGCTTTTTTTCTGGTAGGAACTTTTTTTCTCATAGTTTTTAACATGACTTTTGCTGCGCAGATTGATCTGAGCTTTTTTCAAAATTCCGTATTTTAATTTTTATCGAAAACAGTGAGTCAAAAAACAGATTATCAAAATAGATATAAAAATGTTAATTTTAAAGGAAAGAAGCCTGATGAAGAGGTGATTTTGCTTTTGAGACGACATTGGCTGGTTTTCATTTTTAGATTCTTGCCATTTTTTCTTTTTTTCATTTTGTTGTTGGTTTTTCATGTGGTTGGGGTCAGAATTATTGCTTTTCTCGGGTTTGATTTGGGAGTGAACTGGTTTTATTTGATCGAGTCTTTTCTGGGATTGTTTTTGTGGCTTTCGCTTTTTGTCACTTGGGTGAATTTCTATTTGGATGTTTGGATTGTGACTGATACTAGGATCGTTGACATTAATCAGATCTCTTTGTTTAATCGTCATGTGAGTGAATTAAAGCATAACAAAATCCAGGATGTGACCTCTGAAGTTCATGGGATTATTCCGACTTTATTTAAGTATGGAGATGTTTATATCCAAACTGCTGGGAACAAACAAAGATTTGTTTTTAAGCAGATTCCTGATCCAATGAGCACTAGAAATATGATCATGAGACTTCAAAAACAAGCTGTTATGGAAGAAAAAAGAGAAGAAGGAGAAATACTTAGAGGAAAAGCATAAATTTTTCAAATATCTGGTATTAAGCCTGTCTCATGGTGGTCAGGCATCGAGCTAAGAGCCGTTGGCTCTTTTTAAATATCAAACTAGCCTTGAAAAAAAATAAAAAATGATATAAAATAGTTTTGTTTTAGCAGACAAGACTAATGAGTGCTAGTAATTAAAATAAAATGAGCAAAGACTATTACAAGACCTTAGGGGTTGATAAAAAAGCCTCTGGGGACGAAATAAAAAAAGCCTATCGAAAGTTGGCTCATAAACATCATCCGGATAAAAAAGGTGGTGACGAGGCTAAATTCAAAGAAATCAATGAGGCCTACCAAACTCTTTCTGATGATCAAAAACGAAGCCAATATGATCAGTTTGGCTCCAGTTTCAATCAAGCTGGGGGTGGTGCTCAAGGATTTGGTGGATTTGGTGGTTTCGGTGGAGCTCAAGGGCAAGGAAATTTTCAAGGCTTCAATTTTCAAGGCGCTGGCTTTGAGGATATTTTTTCTGATTTTTTTGGTGGTGGTCAGGCAGCTGAGAGAAAAACGGCTGGCTCTGACATTGTGGTTGATGTGGAGGTGAGCTTTGAAGAAATGGCCAAAGGAGCAAAGAAAAAAATTAAACTCTATAAAAAAGTTTCCTGCAAAGACTGCAGTGGAACTGGGGCGAAAAATAGTCAAACCGAGGAATGTGCTGAGTGTCATGGTTCTGGTCAAATCAAAAAAACCAAGCAGACTTTTTTGGGAGCGATTGCTCAAGTTGAAGTTTGTGAAAGGTGTAAAGGAAAAGGCCGGATTCCCAAAGAGAAATGTAAAAAATGTGGGGGTGATGGTGTTATTAAGGATTACGAAGAAGCCGAGGTTAACATTCCAGCGGGGATCGAGGAAGAACAAGTTTTGAAAGTGGCTGGTGGTGGAGAGGCGTCCACTCTTGGTGGAAATTCTGGGGATCTCTATTTAAAAATTCATGTTAAACCGCATTCAGATTTCAAAAGAAGAGGTGACGATGTGGTTTCAAAAGTTTATATAACATTTTCTCAAGCGGTTTTGGGCGATAAAGTCGAAGTGGAAACTGTTGAGGGGAAAGTTAATTTGAAAATTCCGGCCGGAATTGAAGCCGGAGACTTCTTGAGGATCAAAGGAAAGGGAATCAGGCGTTTTGGTGGCTTTGGTCAAGGTAATCATTTAGTGGAAATAAAAATAAAAACTCCCAAAAAAGTTTCCTGGGGGCAAAAATCTTTAATTAAGAAATTGCGCGAAGAAGGACTATAAATACCCAACGCCCAATATTCAATATCAAATTTTTATTTAATACCCAATTATTTATTGGTTTAAATGGTTTTATTTGTTAGAATAAAGCCACAATAGTTAAAAGCAAACAAAAATGAAAAAAGTTCTCATAGTCGAAGACGACCCGATGTTGTCTGAGATTTATCAAAAAAAATTTGAAAAAAATGGTCAATTTGAAGTGATTCATGCGGCCAGTGGAATGGAGGCTCAAGAAAAGGCTAAAAAAGAAAAACCGGATTTGGTTTTATTGGATCTGGTTTTGCCAGAGATGGATGGGTTTGATGTTTTGAAGGCCTTGAGGGAAGATGCGACTTTGGATAATACGAAAATTATTCCTTTTTCTAATTTATCTCAAGAAGACAACAAAAAGAAACTGGTTGAATTGGGAGCGGATGGATTTATATCTAAATCAGAGCATACCCCCCAACAGCTTGTTGTTGAAGTTCTGAAAATTTTAGATCAAAACGAGAGCAGAAAGGTGGTAAATAAAGTTGTGGAAGTGAAACCCAAGAGCGAAAAATTTTCCAATCAAGACAAGAAAAGAATTTTGATGATTGAAGACGAGGAAGTTTTTTTGGACGTTTTTGGAAAAAAGCTTGAGGAAGAAGGATTTGAAGTTTCTGGCTCATTGAACGGGAAAGAAGGGGTCTCTCTTTTGGCTAAGCAGAATTTTGCATTAGTTTTTATTGACATCACTTTGCCTGACATGGAAGCAAAAAAAATTATTACTGACTTTAAGAAACAATTCCCTAAAAGCAAGACCAAATTTGTGGTCTTGAGGAGCGAGTCTGATTTAGAAAAAAGTGTTAGTGAGCTGGAGAAGATCGGAATTGAAGGAATATTAGATAAAAACAAGATGGACCCCGAATCTTTTGTTGCGGGAGTTCGGAAAATTTTATAGGCAAAATTATTTGAGCAAGCTGGCTTCGTGAAACCAGCTTTCTTTTTTGGTGGTTGTCTTGAATTAACAAATAATGTTAGCTTTGGATAAAAAACAAGAAGCAAGTTCTAGCAGAGTTGACCCTCTGGGGGTTTTATTGGATCTACTTAATAAAAAGAATCTGGATATTTCTAATTTCTCTTTGGCTCAAGTGGCTGACCAGTATCTTGATTATTTAGAAAAGCTGGGAGATACAGAAGTTGTTCTAGAAAATATTACGGAGTTTTTGTGGGTAGCCTCTAAGCTTGCTTTGATCAAATCCAAGATTTTATTATCTGAATTTATTTTCGAAGAAGAGGAAGAGGAAGTTGGGGATTTGAAGGAGCGTTTATTAGAGTATAAAAAATTTAAAGAAATTTCTGACCGATTAAAAATATATTTGGAGAATGATCAAGAGTGCTTGACTCGAAACAAAGTTTTTGCGGAGAAAGATTTTGAGATTAACTTTGACGCTCAATTTATTTCTGACGTTTTTCTGGGAGTAGTAAGGAGGTTTAAATTTGAAAATCAAGATTTGTATGACCGAAAAAAGATTTCTGAGAAAATCAAGATCGAAGAGAAGATAAAATCTATCAAAAATATTCTAGCAAAAACGAAAGAGATAAAATTTTCAGAAATTATTTTGAAAAAATCTAATCGTCTGGAGCTGGTGGTTTCCTTTTTGTCAGTTTTGGAATTGGTGAAGCAGGGAACCGTGGAAATCAATCAAAAAAAGTCTTTTGAGGAGATCTATATTTCTAAGCGTTAATAATAAAAATGTCTTTAAGATTACAAAACCAAATTGAAGCAATTTTATTCTTAGGAGCTGAGCCGGTGGTTATTTCCAGGCTGGCAAAGAAAAATAAGATAAGCAAAAAAGAGTGTTTGGATATTTTAGAAAAAATTGAAGCTAATTATCGGAAAATTGATTCTGCTTTAACTTTGATTTTTAATAAAGATAAAGTTCAATTGGCGACCAGGGGAGACCTAGCTGGATTTTTGAAAAAATATTTTGAAAAAAACAGGACTGACAGAATGACTCCTGCAATGCTTGAAGTTTTATCAATCGTTCTCTTCAAGGGACCGCTTAATAAAACTGAGATCGAGCATATCAGGGGAGTTAACTGCAGCTTAATTTTGAGGAAACTGACCATTTTTGGTCTTATAGACAAAAAAGAGCAAATCAAAGATTCAGGAATTTTTGTCTATAAATCAAGCTTGGAGTTGCTAAAAAAACTAGGAGTTTCAAAGTTGGAAGATCTTCCTGATTATGGTAAGCTTTCAAAAGAGCTGTTGGATAAAAAAAATAACTAATCAAATTTTTCATGGTCAAAAGGTTGGGGGCTTTTTTCATTATTGTGGTGGGAGCAGTATTATTAGGGGTGCTTAATAGGGATTTTTTGTTGGAAAAATTTGTTAAAAAATCTGATGATCCAACTGTTGTCAAAGGAGTCAATTTCGATTTTGATGAAGCCTATAATGACAATATTACTTTTGAGCAATTGGTTTTACGTGATCCTGATGCTCCAATCAAGAGGGAGGAATTTGGAAAATTTTATGCTCATGCTCGTGCAGCAGTCACTATTGACGGAAGCACAAAGACAATTTTGCATTATCAAAACGCCAAAAAAAGATTACCAATTGCTTCTTTGACAAAAGTCATGACCGCTGTTTTGGTGGTCGAGAATATTGATGACTTGGAAAATGAAGTTGTTACGATTGATGAGGACGCTGTTTATGAAGATGGAACAATCATCGGATGTCCTCGGGGTGGTTATTGCACTTCGACTCGTTTGAAAATAGGAGAAAAAATTTCCGCTGCCAGTCTTCTGAAGGCTTTGTTGATGAACAGCACCAATGATGCGGCAGTGGCTTTGGCTAAACATGTTGCTGGATCAGAAGAAGAATTTGCTGGCATGATGAATAAGAAGGCTCGAGAAATTGGTTTGGAGGATACTAACTTTTGTAATGCTTCTGGTCTTGATGATGAGGACAACCCCGGCAGGTGCTATTCAACTGCTTATGATTTGGCTCGAATTGCAGCTTATTCTTTGAAATATGATCAGATTTGGGATACTATGAAAATACGTCAGGCTGAGATTTTTTCTGTAGATGGGAAGATTTCTCATCAAATCGGAAACACTGATCGGTTGCTTGATATCATGCCGAATTGCGTTGGAGGAAAAACAGGCTTTACTTATCAGGCCGGAGAGTGTTTAATGAGTGCGGCCTATGATCCGGAAAATCCTGATAATGTTGTGGTCGGGGTTGTGTTGGATGATTATTATAGATGGCAGGATATGAGAAAGATGTTAACCTGGTCTTTTCAGGCCTATCAATGGAAGTAGATTAGTCATTGGTAATCAGTCACTGGTCACCAGAAAGAAAATTCCAAGGGAATTTTCTCAGATGACTGTTGACCAGTTGCCGTTGACCTAACATAAGGTTTGAATCTTTTTTACTCCTTAAAATGTTTTTGTTTATTGAATTAATAAAATTTTATTTATTTTTTATGATCATCGCTCAAATTCATACTATTCCAGAAGTGCAGTCAATTGCCAAGGTGATTATCGTTGGGGTTTTGTCTTTTGGGATTGCTGCTTTGATTACTCCGATTCTGACTCATTTTTTATACAAAAATCGAATTAAAATTAAAATTAAGGATAAATCGGTTGATGGAGATAAGCTGACCTATGTCAATAAATTGCATGCTCATAAAAAGGGAACTCCAACAATGGGCGGAATTTTAGTTTGGGGAACGGTTTTGATTTTGACTGCTTTGATGACTTTTATGGCTCCTTTCTTGGTTGAAATCACAGGAGAAGCTTGGTTTGGAAGATTGAATTTTTTGAGTCGTAATCAAACCTGGTTGCTTCTTTTTGCTTTGGTGTCTTCGGCTTTGTTGGGATTGGCTGATGACTATATGAGTATCAAAAAAATAGGAAGCAACAAAGGAGGAGGAATGCGTTTTGCAGTTCGATTGATTTGGTTGACCTTGATTTCAGCGGCTGGGGCCTGGTGGTTTTTCACTAAATTGGAATATAATTTTATTCATATTCCAGCAGTGGGAGACTTTAATATTGGATTTTGGTATATCCCTCTTTTTATGGGAGTGATTTTGTCTATGGCTATTTCTTCGAACGAAACTGACGGTTTGGATGGTTTGAATGCTGGAATTTTGATTCAAGCTTTTTCAATTTTTGCCTTGATTGCATTTTTTCAAGGTCGATTTGATATTGCTGCTTTTTGTGCTGCCACTGGAGGTGCCTTGCTGGCTTTCTTGTGGTTCAATTTCTATCCGGCCAGGTTTTTTATGGGAGACACCGGAGCAGTTTCTTTGGGTGCAACTTTGGGAGTTGTGGCACTTTTAACAAACACAGTTTTGGTTTTGCCTTTTGTTGTTTTTATTTATTTTGTTGAATCTTTTTCAGTTATTATTCAGTTGTTTGCAAAAAAAGTTTTTAAGAAAAAAGTTTTTTTGGCAGCGCCGATTCATCACCATTTTGAGGCCAAGGGCTGGCCAGAGACAAAAGTGACTGTTCGGTTTTGGATTATTAATGGACTAATGGCTTGTATTGGATTGTTGATCGGAATCATCGGCGGAGGTTAAAAAAACAGGATACGTTTACGTAATTATTTACGTAAATGATTACGTAAATAATTTTAAGATTAAATTCTATAATCAAATCCATGTTCATATCAGTAGTTATTCCTCTTAAAGATGAGGAAGAAAATGTAGCTAAGTTGCACAAAGAAATAAAAGATGTTTTCAAAAAAAGGCGCCTCAAGGGAGAGTTTATTTTTGTTGACGATGGAAGCGGAGATCGAACCTTGAAGGCTATGAAAAAATTGAAACCGATTAAAATAGTTTCTTTTAGGAAAAATTTTGGACAAACTGCGGCAATGGATGCTGGAATCAAGGAGGCCAAGGGGGACGTCATTGTGACCATGGATGGAGATTTGCAAAATGATCCGTCTGATATTCCCAAATTAATAGAAAAAATGAAAGAGGGATTCGATGTTGTTTCTGGTTGGCGAAAAAAAAGAATGGATTCTTTTATGAAAAAGTTTTTTTCCAGGGGGGCAAATTTTTTGCGAGGGATTTTGATCAAAGATGGAATCCAGGATAGCGGGTGCTCATTAAAAGCATACAAAAAGGAGTGTTTTGATGGGGTTGATTTGTATGGCGAGATGCATCGTTTTATTCCAGCTACTTTAAAAATCAAGGGATTCAAAATTGGCGAGGTCGTTGTTAATCATCGTCCTCGAGTAGCCGGAGCGACAAAATATGATTTCAAAAGAGCCTTTAAGGGTTTTTTGGATATGCTCAGTGTTTGGTTTTGGCGAAAATTTGCTAGTCGGCCTCTCCACCTCTTTGGTTTTTTTGGAATGGTTTGTTCTTTTGTTGGATTTGTTTTACTGGTATGGATGTTTGTGGCTAAAGTATTTTGGTATCAGCCAATTGGCAATAGGATCTGGCCGATTATGGGAATTTTTTTGGTTTTAGCCGGAACCCAGTTTTTCATTTTTGGCTTATTAGCCGATATTTTGGTGAAAACTTTTCATCGAGTTCGAGGAGAACGACCCTATAATATAAAAGAGATAATAGAGAGAAAATAATTTTTGGTTTTGGGTCGTTCTTGACAAACTAAAATAAATTTGTAATACTGAGGATTGTTTTAATTATTCTAATTAAGAGATGTTAGCAGTCATTCAAACTGGCGGAAAGCAATATGATGTTCGAGAAGGGGACAAAATAGAAATTGAGAAGCTAGAAAAAAAAGTTGATGAAAAAGTTTCCTTTGAGCAGGTCTTGCTTTTTGATGATGGAAAAGATGTCAAAATTGGCAAGCCTTTTTTGACTGATGTGAAAGTTGAAGGAAAAGTTTTGGAGCAAAAAAGGGCTCCAAAGATTGATGTTATCAAGCAGAAACCTAAGAAGAGATATTTCAAAAAACAAGGACACAAACAACCACTGACAGTTGTGGAGATAACCAAGATCAACTAACAAAGGGTTTTTCTTGACATAAAGTTTAAAATGTATATAATAAACTTGTTGTAATTTATATAAGAATAGATGACAAAAGAAGAGAACGTTAAATCCAAAAAGGAAAAAGAGGAAGCGATTCAATCTAGGATTCGAATCAAAGTGAAGGCCTATGACAATAAAGTCATTGACCAGTCAGTTCGAAAAATAGTTGACACTGCCCAAAGAACAGGAGTTAAGATTGTCGGTCCAGTTCCATTGCCAACTGCAATTAAGAAAGTGACCGTTAACAAATCTACTTTTGTTCACGAAGACAGTCGAGACCAATATGAGATCAGAACCCATAAACGATTGATTGATATTTTGGAGCCATCTGATAAGACTATTGAGGATTTAACGAACCTGGATCTACCTGCTGGAGTTGGAATAGAAATCAAGATGTAATTTCAAAGTTCTAATTTTGGCGCACTTCTTTGTTGAAATTGATAATTTCAGTTCGTCGTACCATAAAAGTACGCCTCTCTGAAATTATCACTTTCGCCTCGAATTGCCCTCAAAATTAAAACTTTGAAAAATTCTCACTTTTGTTTTTTTATAAGAAAAATTTTACTAATTCAAGTCCTTAGGGATACTAAATTAGCTTTGATTTACTGACCGAATGTTTATAAGGTTTTGTCGAAGTTGTTTAGACCTTATAGAGTTCGGTTTTAAAATTTGCCAATTAAATTATATGAAATTCATTTTAGGGAAAAAAATAGGAATGACTACGATTTATAGCGACGAAGGGAAAGCACAAAACGTGACCTTGGTTGAAAGTGGGAAAAATGTCATTACCCAGATTAGGACAAATGAAAAAGACGGTTATTCGGCTATCCAAATTGGACTAGAAAGCGGGAAAAAGAATAAAGAATATGAAGAAATCCAAGAGCTTCGAGTGGAAGAAAAGGACTTAGAAGGACTGAAAGTTGGAGATGAAATCAAATTAGAAAATTTTGAAATTGGAGATAAAGTGAAAATTACTGGGACTACCAAAGGAAAGGGATATCAAGGTGTGGTCAAGAAGTGGGGATTTGCTGGTTCACCAGCTTCTCACGGACACAGACATGATTTAAGAGCCCCTGGTTCCATTGGAAGTGCCTACCCGCAAAGAGTTTTTAAAGGAAAGAAGATGTCTGGAAGAATGGGAGGAAACCAAAAAACCATCAAGAACATTGAACTAGTTTCCAAGGATGAAGAAAAAAGAATTTTAGCTTTTAGGGGAGCTATTCCTGGAAATGTTGATTCTACAGTTAGGGTCTGGGTGAGCAAGAGTTTTTAATATTGATCTTATTTAATGTTGAAAGTTGAAGTAAAAAAATTGAGCGGAGAAAAAACTGAAGATCTTAATTTGAAAAGTGAAGTTTTTGGAGTTGAAATCAAAGATGACCTAATTCATCAAGTTTATGTTTCTTTGGCTTCAAATCAAAGAAAGTCAATTGCTCACACTAAAACTCGTTCTGACCGGCAAGGCTCTGGAAAAAAACCTTGGAAGCAAAAAGGAACAGGAAGGGCTCGAGTGGGAACTGTCAGAAATCCGATTTGGAGAAAAGGAGGAGTAGCCTTTGGTCCAACTAATGAAAGAAATTTCAAGAAAAAGATCAACAAGAAAATGAATAAAGCGGCTATTCGAATGGTTTTAAGCGGAAAATTGAGAGATAAGGAATTGATTGTTTTGGATGACAATGATTTTTCTGAAAAGAAAACCAAAGTAGCTAAGGAATTTTTAAATAAATCCGGAATCAAAGAAAGTGTTTTATGGTCTTTTGATCGGGAAGAGCTGGAAAATCAAAAAGTGACTAGAAATTTGGAAAAAGTTGATAATATTTTTATTGATAATTTGAATGTTTATAACATTTTGAATAATAAGTATCTGATTTTGACTAAGGAAGGAATCAAGAATTTGGAAGAAAAATACGGTAAGTAATTAAAGGTTGAATTTAATTAACCCACGCCTTAAATCCATTCTGATTTTCTCAAAAATTTTGAGCGAAAATCGTGCAAAGCGAGGAAGTATATCGGGATATGATGACGAGCTTTAAGCGATTTGCAGCCGAAATTTTTGAGAAAGGCAGAATGTGATTATTAAAAGTTTTTAAAATGATTTAAGGGGCTGGTTAATGATTAAATATATTTTATGACAGCGCTATTCGGAGGAAAAAAAGACAAATCTGAAGAAGAAAAAAAGAAAGAATTGGTCAAAAAAGTGTCTACCAAGAAGAAAAAGACCACTAAAAAGAAGACCAAAAAAGTTTCTGAAGATTTGATTAAAAAAGCTGATCTGGTAAACAAGATTATCTTGAACCCAGTTGTTTCAGAAGACGCAATGAGCAAAACCACTGTTGGAAAATATGTTTTCAAAGTTCATCCAGACGCTAACAAAAATCAAGTAGCTGAAGCAGTGAAAGCTTTGTATGGAGTCGACGTTGTTAAGGTGAATGTGATGAAATATAAGCAGAAAAATCATAGTTTCAGGGGAAGGAAGGGAAAGAAGGCTGGTTTCAAAAAAGCAATTGTGACTATTAAGTCAGGACAAGAAATCCAATTATTTAGTGAATAGAAAATCACATATTTGGTACATTTCTTTGTTGAAATTGATAATTCCAGTTCGTCGTACTGGTTCTGGTACGCCTCACTGAAATTATCAATTTCGCCTCGAACTGTACTCAAATCTGTAATTTTCAAAGAGGTAACTAATTTTCAATTATATGGCAGTTAAAGTTTACAAAAGAAACAACGCAGGAAGAAGAAATATGTCGATTGTAAAACCGGATAACTTGACCGACGCCAAACCTTTGAAGAGTCTTTCAAAAGTTTTCAAGAGAGCCAAGGGTCGAGCCAATGGAACAATTACTACCAGACACAAAGGTGGCGGAAACAAGAGAAAATACCGAATGATCGATTTTAAGATGAAAAAGCTAGGTATTCCTGCTAAAGTCATTTCCATAGAAAAAGATCCAAACAGAAGTGCTTTGATTGCTTTGATTTGCTATGCTGACGGAGAAAAAAGTTATGTTTTGGCTACCCAAGGGATGAAGAAAGATCAAAAAATTATTTGTGATGAAAAAACTCCGATTGAAAAAGGAAACAGATTGAAATTGAAAAATATTCCAGTTGGAACTGCAGTTTGCAATGTTGAAATGAAAGTTGGAAAAGGTGGACAAATGGCTAGGAGCGCTGGTTCTTCCGTGATTATTCAGGCGATCGAAGCCGGAATGGCTCAATTAAAAATGAGCTCAACGGAAATCAGGATGGTTCCTGCGGAATGTTTTGCAACTATTGGACAGGCTAGTAATTTTGAACATAGTGCCTACCGAATTGGAAAAGCTGGAAGAAAACGACATATGGGAGTAAGGCCAACCGTTCGAGGTTCAGCCATGAACCCAGTTGATCACCCTCATGGTGGAGGTGAAGGAAGACAGCCAATTGGTTTGAAATACCCGAAAACTCCATGGGGAAGGCCAGCACTGGGAGTTAAGACCAGGAAGAAGAAGAAAGAGTCAGATAGGCTTATCATTCGAAGAAGACAAAAGAAGCGACGAAAATAGAATCCTTATATTCTAGTAAGATTGATTTAATTTTAATAAGATAAATAAGTTAGGATTTCACGTTTGAGAAAATTTCGAGGAAAATTTGAGCAGCGTGCGAGATGTGCTGGATTGCCCATCGAGTAGCAGCGGAAAATTTGACAAAGAAATTTACCAAACGGGGAATTCAGCAACAACATGTCACGATCACTTAAAAAAGGGCCGTTTATAGATGAAAAACTTTTGAAAAAGGTCAAAAAACTCCAAGCCGGTGACAAAACTGTCATCAAGACTTGGTCAAGGGCCTCAACTATTTCTCCAGAAATGGTAGGGTTTGTGCTGGGGGTTCATAATGGAAAGACTTTTATCGAAGTTTCTATTTCAGAGGACATGGTTGGTCATAAGTTAGGTGAGTTTGCTCCGACTAGGAAATTTGTTAAGCATGGGGGCAAGAAGCAGAAGGAAGCAGAACTCGCAGCCAAGGGCTAGAAACTATTTGTTTGGCACATTTCTTTGTTGAAATTAAAAATTTGATTTCGCCGCACCACACAAAAGTGCGTCTCAATCAAATTTTCAATTTCGCCTCGAACTGTGCTCAAACAAATAGTTTCTAGGAGTAGGCAAATTAAGAATTTTTGAATTAAGATTATAAAAATAAGATATGCAGGTTAAAGCCAGTTTAAAAAACTACAGAAGATCAGCTAGAAAAGTCCGTGAAGCGGTGGCTATTTTGAGAGGTCAGAGCGTTGAAAGAGCAGTTGCTCAGCTAATGGTTTTGGAAAAAGGTGCTGCCGGAGATCTTTTGAATTTATTGAAAAGTGCAGTAGCCAATGCGGAAAATAATTTCAAGATAAAAGAAGAAGATTTATATATTTCTGAAATTCGAGTTAATGAAGGCCCTACTATGAAGAGATGGCGAGCCCGAGCTCACGGCCGAGCAGCTCAAATTTTGAAAAGAACTTGTCATGTTGAAATGATTTTAGAAGGAGAAGAAAGGTCAGAAAAAGATTCCAAGAAAGTCGAGAAGAAAGAGGCTAAAGAAAAGAAGGAAGTCAAGAAAGAGAAGCCAGAAGTGAAGAAAGAGGAAAAGAAGGATAAATAATTAAGAATTTAATATATTTAGATGGCCCAAAAAATAGATCCAAGATTATTTCGAATGGGAATTAACAAGACCTGGCAGTCTCGTTGGTATGATGATAAAAACTATCAAAAAAATCTCCAACAAGACATTCGATTGCGGTCTGAGTTGCGGAAAAAGCTTAAAAAAGCTGCCGTAGCTTCTGTTGAGATTGAAAGAAGTGTGGGCAAGGTTCGAATTATTATTACTACTGGAAGACCAGGAGTTTTGATTGGAAGGGGCGGAGAAGGATTGGAAAAATTGAAAAAAGTCATCAAGAAGAAATATTTTTTGAAAGAGAATGCCGATGTTCAAATTGATGTTAAGGAGGTTAAATCGATTGAAGAAAATGCTCAATTGCTAGCTGACAGCATTGCCGAACAGATTGAAAAAAGAGTTTTCTTTAAGCGAGTTATGAAAAATTCATTGAGCGAAGCTTTCAAGAACCGGAACGTCAAAGGAGTGAAAATCTCTTTATCTGGTCGACTTGGAGGCGCTGAAATGTCTCGAAGGGAATGGTTAGCAAAAGGGAATTTGCCATTGCACACTTTGAGAGCCAATATTGATTTTGCTAAATCGGAAGCCAACACTACTTATGGAGTGATTGGAATCAAAGTTTGGCTTTATAAAGTTGATGCTGACAATGAGAAGAAGAACAAAAGAATAATTAATTAAGGATGATAGTATGTTGATGCCAAAGAAAGTAAAATATAGGAAAAAAATGCGAGGCGGAAAAATCCGAGGAGTTGCTTCTCGGGGTGCGTCAGTTTCTTTTGGCGAATTTGGCTTGAAAACTACTGTTGTGGGCATGATTAATTCTAGAGAAATTGAGGCGGCTAGACGAGCGATGACAAGATATGTCCAAAGGGGAGGAAAAATTTGGATTAGAATTTTTCCGGATCATCCGATGACACGAAAAGGAGCGGAAGTTCCTATGGGGAAAGGAAAAGGAGATGTTGAATTTTATGTTGCCAAAGTTAAACCCGGACGAATTTTGTTTGAAATGGCTGGAATTGAAGAAAAAATTGCTCGAAGAGCTATGCGATTGGCATCTGATAAGCTGAGCGTTAAAACTAAGTTTGTAAGTAAAAAATAATGAAAGCCCAGGAATTAAGATCTAAAAAACCGGAAGAGCTAGAACGACTAGTTCAAGAAAAAAGAGCTGAATTGTGCCAGGCTAGATTTGATGTGAAAGCAAACCAAACCAAGGATAATCAAAAACAGAGCCGTTTAAAAAAAGAAATTGCTCGAATTTTGACTGTCTTGAACGAAAGTAAATAATTAATTTATAGTGATGGCTAAAAAGCTTGATAAAAATTTATCTAAAGAGAAGCAAGACAAGGAAATAATCTTGGTTAAGAAAACCGGTCAGGTCGTTAGTGATAAAAATGATAAGACTGTAATTGTTGAGGTAGTTGATATCAAGACTCACCCAGTTTATTCGAAGAAATACCGAAAGACCACTAGATACAAGGCTCATGATGAAAAGAATGAACATAAAATTGGAGATCGAGTCACTATTGTTCAGTGTCGACCGATAAGTAAAGAAAAGAGCTGGAAAGTTATTGAAAGTAAATAAGAATATTAAATCGAATTTATGATTCAGGTAGAGACAAAATTGAAAATCGCCGACAATTCCGGAGCCAAAGTCGTAAAAGTTTTTAAGATTTTGGGTGGAAGTCGAAGGAGATATGCCAGACTGGGAGATGTTGTTTTAGCTTCTGTTAGAGAAGCAGAACCGCGAGGTAATGTCAAAAAGAAGGAAATAGTCCACGTTGTGATTGTTCGGCAGAAAAAAGCCTACCAAAGAAAAGATGGGACTGCTATTCGGTTTGATGAAAATGCTGGAGTGATTGTTGAAAAACAAGAGCCAAAAGGAACTCGTATTTTTGGGCCGATTGCTAGAGAAATTCGAGAAAGAGGTTTTATGAAAATTATTTCTTTGGCAAAAGAAGTTTACTAAGAATAACTAATTTATTTTATGAATTTTAAGATAAAAAAGGGCGACAAAGTGAAAGTATTGGCCGGGAAAGACCGAGGTAAGACTGGGGTAGTTGAAAAAGTTTTTGTAGCTGAAAGAAAAGTTAAGATCGAAGGAATTAATAAGGTCAAGAAACATCAAAAACCTCAAAGAAGCGGAGAAAAGGGACAATTGATTTCTTTATCTTTGCCGATTGATATTTCAAAAGTTCAGTTGATTTGTCCAAAATGCAGCAAGCCATCAAGAATTGGTCGAGTATTAGATGGAGATAAGAAAGTTAGGGTGTGCAAGAAATGCCAAGCCAAATTTGAATAAGATTATTACCATAGAAAGAAAGTCATGAACAATTTAAGAAAAAAATATCTAGAAGAAGTATTGCCAGCTTTAGGTAAAGAGTTTGATAAGAAAAACAGCTGGTCAATCACTAAGCCAGTGAAAGTGACTGTAAATGTTGGCTTAGGAAAAGCAACCGACAATAAAGACATGCGAGAAGAGATTGTTAATGACCTAAGGACTATTACTGGACAGGCCCCTGTTTTAGTAAAATCAAGAAAATCAATTTCTGGTTTCAAGATTCGCGAAGGGCAAGAAATTGGAGTAATGGTGACCTTGAGAGGTCCAAAAATGTGGGACTTTATTGAAAGATTTGTTAAAGTGACAATGCCTAGGACCAGAGATTTTCGGGGAATCAAGAGAAGCGCAGTTGATAAGGATGGAAACTTCAGCTATGGAGTGAAGGAGCAACTAGTTTTTCCAGAAATTTCTCATGACAATATTAAGACAATTTTCAGTTTACAGGTTAATGTGACTACTAGTGAGAGGAGTCAGGAAGAGGGGATGAGGATGTTTGAGTTGTTGGGATTTCCAATGCAGAAAAAGTAGAGGATTTCCAAATTCGGCACATTTCTTTGTTGAAATTGATAATTCCAGTTCGCCGTACCGACTTTAGTACGTCTCACTGAAATTATCAATTTCGCCTCCCCGCCTGCCGGCAGGCAGGGAACTGTACTCGAATTTGAAAATCCTGTAATTGATGAATAAATTATAATTTTTTAAAATAACTATGAGTTTCGATCAAATTGCTGATATGTTAACAAGAATAAGAAACGCTCAATTGGCCAGCAAAATGGATGTCATTATGCCGTTGTCAAAATTTAAATTGGCGGTTGCGCAAGTTTTATATAAACAGGGACGAATTAGTAAAGTTTCTATTTTTTCTGATGGCAATAAAAATTTTCTGAAATTGAAATTGAAATATGACGTTAACGGCAAACCAGTCATCAAAGAAATCAAGCGGATCAGCAAGCAAGGTTGTCGAATTTATAAAGGAAAAGACGATATCAAAGCAGTAAAAGACGGTTATGGATTTTCAATTATTTCAACCTCCAAAGGATTATTGACAAACGACGAAGCTCGGAAGAACAAAATCGGAGGGGAAGTAATTTGTGAAGTTTGGTAGGAGGGAGGTTGTTTCTCAAAATAATAAGATTTTTAAATTAAGAAATTAGTATGGCCCGAAAAGCATTAATCGAAAAAGCCAAAAAGGAACCCAAGTACTCCACTCGAATTATTCGAAGATGTTGGAAATGTGGAAGAAAAAGGGGATATTTAAGAGATTTTGATCTTTGCCGAATTTGTTTTAGAGAATTGGCACAAAAGGGAGAAATTCCAGGAGTGAAAAAGTCATCTTGGTAGCAATGAATTGGTTTTGGGTGCTCTTTCTATTGCAATTTCAAATTTTTCGTTAAATTTTCCAAATTTTTTTCGCTCTAGATAACTAGCACTGCAAAAATATTTGAAAAATTTAACGAAAAATTGGAAATTTCATAGACGAAATAACACCCAAAACCAATTCATAATTATAAATTAATAAGGATTTCACGTTTGAGGGCATTTCGAGGAAGATCCGAGCAGCGCATGAGATGTACTGGATTGTACATCGAAAAGTAGCGCAGGATCTGACAAAGAAATGAGCCAAACGGGGAATTCCGAAACAAGACTATGTCGCGTATAGGAAAATTGCCTGTTATGATTCCTGAGGGAGTAGAGGTAAAAATTGAAGATAGAAAAATTACTGTCAAAGGCCCTAAAGGAGAGCTGGATTTTGATTTTGGTTACAAAGTTGATGTCAAGGTTGATCCAGAAAAAGGAATAGTTGTTGAGAAAAAAGAATCGACCAAGCAAGCCGGCGCTATGTGGGGAACTGCCAGGGCGATGATTAGCAATATGGTAACAGGAGTAACTGAAGGTTTTGAAAAGAAATTAGAACTTCACGGAGTGGGATATAAGATGGCCGTTCAGGGAGATAAGTTGCACTTGAATTTAGGATATTCTCATCCAATTGATAAGCCAATTCCCAAAGGCCTAGAGGTTTCAATTGAAAAAGAAGTTTTAATTGTCAAAGGGATCGATAAGCAACTAGTGGGTGAATTTGCTGCTGAAACCAGGATTTTAAGAAAAGTTGAGCCTTATAAAGGAAAGGGATTTCGGTATGTTGGAGAATACTTTGTTAAGAAAGAAGGTAAGCGAGCCGTTGGAGGCGCTGAATAATTTTAATTTAGAATATTTATGGAAAGTAGGAATAAAAAAAGATTACATCGAAAAAGACGAACTACCATTAAGACTTTGGGGAACGGAAAACGTCCAAGGGCCAGTATTTTTCGGAGCAACAAAGCTATTTATGTTCAGCTGATTGATGATGAAAAGGGGGTCACTTTGGTGGCAGCTAAAAGCGGCGAATTGAAAGATAAAGTTTTCAATATTGAAGTTGCCAAGAAAACTGGATTGTTGCTAGCTGAAAAAGCCGCGAAAGCTGGAATCAAAGAAATCGTATATGATCGAAGTGGATACAGATATCATGGAAAAGTCAAGGCTTTGGCTGATGGAATGAGAGAAGGTAAGCTAAAATTTTAAGATTTAATTTATATTTAGATGGGAAATAAGAGAAGATTCAACAAGAGAAACAAGAAACCTGAATTCGATCAGAAGCTTTTGGATTTGGCTCGAGTGGTTCGAGTGGTCAAAGGGGGACGAAGATTTTCTTTCCGAGCGACAATGGTGATTGGAAACCGAAAAGGAAAGGTTGGTTTGGGAGTGGCTCAAGGAAGTGATGTCGCCAATGCAATCAATAAAGCAGTGGATGCCGCCAAGAAGAGCATGATCATCGTCAAGAGACTAGATTCTACTATTTCCTATCGAGTAGATGAAAGATTTTGCGGTGCTCAAGTTATGATCAAGCCGGCCAAAGAAGGAAAGGGAATCGTTGCCGGTGGAGCGATGCGACTTATTTTCGAACTAGCTGGAATCAGAAACATTACTGCTAAATCTCTCGGATCTTCCAATAAGATCAATATTGCTAAAGCAACTTTGAACGCCTTAGAAAAACTGGAAGGAAAACAGATTAGCGAGAAGAAAGAAGTTAAAGCCAAAAAGCCTGAAAAGAAAAAAGAGCCGAAAAAAGAGACCAAGAAGCCCGTGGCGGGCAAGGCAAAAAAGGCTGAAAAGAAGGCTCCTGAAAAGAAAGCTGCCAAAAAACCTACTAAGAAAAATACTAAATAAATATTATGCAGATTCACGAACTTAAAGTTAAGAAAAAAACTAGCCGAAAAAGAGTCGGAAGAGGTGGTAAGAAAGGAACCTATTCTGGACGTGGAATGAAAGGGCAAAAATCTCGATCTGGAGCTTCGCAGTCTCCTACTTTTGAAGGTGGAAAAACTACTTTAATTCAAAAAACCAAAAAACTTAAAGGCTTTAAATCTAGAAATCCAAAAAAATTGGCGATTAATCTAAGTGTTTTGGAGGCTAAATTCAAAGATGGAGAAAAAGTAAACGCCAAATCTTTAAAGGAAAAGAAGGTTATTCGAAAAATTTCCCAGGCGATCAAAATTCTTTCTGAAGGTGAAATTACTAAAAAAATTATTATTGAAAATATAGAAATTTCAAAAAAGGCCAAAGAAAAAATAGAAAAAGCGGGAGGAAAAATTGAAGAAAAAAAGGAAAAAACTACTCAAACTGCAGTGAAGGAAGGCAAAGAGAAGAAAGAAAAACCTTCTAAGAAAGAAAATAAATAACAGCTATATTCTTTGATCTTAGCAATTTTTTTGCTATTCTAAGTTTATGAACAAAATTAGACAAATTTTTCAAATAAAAGAAATTCGCGATAAAATACTTTTCATTTTAGCGATTTTGGTGGTTTTTCGTTTAGCTGCCAACATTCCAGTTCCTGGAGTGGATGTCGCTCAACTGAAAAGTTTTTTTGATAGCAGTCAACTTCTCGGGATGTTGGATCTTTTTTCTGGTGGAGGTTTGCGAAATATTTCCATTGTGATGTTGGGAGTTGGTCCCTATATTACTGCTTCGATCATCATGCAACTTTCAACAATGATTTTTCCAAGGATGGAAAAAATGCACAAGGAAGAAGGGGAAGCAGGACGGCAAAAATTCAATCTATGGACTCGTTGGTTGACTTTGCCACTGGCAATTGTGCAGTCTTTCAGCATGATCGCTCTTCTTAAAAGCCAGGGGATTATGGGTGGCATCAATCCATTGCAGTATCTTTTGATTATTTCAACAATCACCGCCGGAACAGTTTTGTTAATGTGGTTGGGGGAAATTATTACTGAAAAAGGGTTAGGGAATGGAGTCTCACTAATCATTTTTGCTGGGATCGTTTCAGCTTTGCCAACCGCCATCAATAATTTAATATTAACTTGGAATCCGACTGAAATTTTGGCCTATTTGGGATTGGGAATTTTATCAATTCTTACTATCGGGGCTATTGTCTTTATCACCGAGGGGCAAAGAAATATTCCCATTACTTTTGCTCGTCAACTTCGAGGAGGAAAAACTGTTGGTGGAAGTTCAAACTTGCCCTTGAAAGTCAACATGGCTGGAGTAATTCCAATTATTTTTGCTATGTCAATTATGCTTTTCCCAAGCGTAGTGGCTAATTTTTTGGCCACCAGTTCCGTGGAAGTTGTTGCGAAATACGGTTCAATTGCAGCTGATATTTTTGCCAACCAATGGTTCTATGGGATCAGTTATTTTCTTTTGGTGGTTGCTTTTACTTATTTTTATACTGCGGTCACTTTCAACCCTCAAAAAGTTTCTGAGAATCTACAAAGACAAGGAGGTTTTATTTCTGGAATCAGACCAGGAGCTCCAACGATGGAATATTTAAATCGAATAGTAAACAGAATCACTTTGACCGGAGCTTTGTTCTTGGGGTTAGTGGCAGTTTTGCCTTTTATTGTTCAAGGGATGACCGGAATTCAAACCATTACTGTCGGGGGAACTGGAATTTTGATTGTGGTTTCAGTAGTGATGGAAACAATGAAACAAATCGATGGACAGCTGGTCATGAGAGATTATGATCGATTGAATCTTTAATTTAATTTTCATTTCCCTTAAACGCCTCCAGGGTGTTTTTTGTTTTGGGTTCACAGTCTCAATTAAATGTGCTATAAAGAGATAATCTAGTAGCTTACTTCTTAGGAGGAGGGGAGGGAAAAATAAATGGAAAAAGAGGTTCTGTTAAAAGACCCAAAGGGAATTCTAAGAGCTCAAACTGCCGATTATAGGCCTGGTGATAATATTATCGTGATTGGGCCCGACAGTCGTCGTTACAAAGCCGTTTTGAAAACAGCCAAACAAGTCATGAGAGTTGACTCAGTAGCTGTTCAAATGGATGAAAAAAACATTTGTATCGACAGAGATCTTCTGAAAAATTAAGAAAAGACTAGATTATCCCGATGTGCTCATGTGCATCGGGATTTTCGTTTGGGTAACGTTACTTTTGCAAGGTGACTTTCGCCATGAAACATGATAGGATAAAGGCAGATAATCCCAAATAAAATGTTTTTTAAACTTCAACCCTTAATCTATTCAATCGTTTTTTTGCTTTCCCTGGAAGCTGTTGTTTTCAAGGAAGATTGGGTCAAGTCAGTGGCCGTTTTTTTGGTGATTTTGACAATTATTATTGTTTGGCCTTTGACCAGAAAGCCTCGTTTCATTGCTTTGCCATTTTTGCTTAGTTTGGGATCTCTCTTTCTCCTTGGATTGGTTGATCATGTTGTGGAAAAGCAGGTTTTTATCGGAATATCATCCGGGATTTACTATTTGACTTTGCTGGGAGGCTATCGACTGAGGTTTTACAGTAGTGATCAGACTGCTTTGGGGATGGTCAATTTAGCGACTTTATCAACTGCTTTTTTGTGGTTCACGGCTTCTTTGGGTTTTTATCTCAATTTCGAAGTGCAGTATTGGATGATGGTCATTTTCATTGCCACCCTTTTTTTTATCAGTCTGCCTTCTTTTTGTACCAATGCCAAAGACCGAGAAGAGCGATTAAGCAAAACGGGAATGAGTTCTAGGAAAACAAAATTTATCGGAATTTTTTTCTTAAATCTAATTCTGGTTTTTATAATGGTCCAATTTTTTTGGGGAATCACTTTTTGGCCTTTTGGCTATTTGACATTGGGAGGTTTTATTCTTATAATTTTCTATGAATTTTGGGATGTTATCCGTCTTTATATTCGTGGTGAACTAACGTTTCAAAAGATAATAGCTAACTGTGTTATTGGTCTGGTCTTGGTGGTTGGAATCTTATTGACCGCTCAATGGGAACTGATTGCTGACAGCAGAAGCGTTATTAGTATTTTTTAAATAATAAATATGGCGAAAAGGAAGTCTTCAAAAACTAAGAAAGTTTCAAGAAAAAAAACTAGAAAGATTCTCAAGTTATTCTTTTGGGTTTTGTCAGTTTTTATTTTAGGGGGAGTTGCCGGAGTTTTTGGTGAAAGATTTGTGATGCCTTGGCTTTCAACAGTTCCGGCTTTGGGGGAGTTTGATTTTGTCAAAAGAGCCAATGACAAAGTCACTGTTATTAACCAAACCAAGGAAATAACAGTCAAAGAAGACTTTTCAGTTGCTAATATTGCTGAAAAAGTTTCCCCGGCTGTCGTAAGTATAGTGAGCTTCAAGGATGAAAAAAGTTTGACTAGGTCTAGCCAAATCAAATCCAGCCAAGATATTCAAGAAAACATCAAGACCGGCTTGATTTTAACCAACGACGGCTTGATCATCAGTGTTTTGGATGAAGCCTTGAAAGAAATTTTAGCCGAAGAAGAGGGTCCTGATAATTGGAAATTCAAGATTTTGGCGGAAAACGGAAAAGAATTCGATGCTAAAATTTTGGCTGTTGATGATTTCAGTAACCTGGTTTTTTTCAAAGCAGAAAAGCAGGACTTGCCAATTCCTAATTTTGGTGATTCTGACAATGTTGAAGTGGGAGAGAAAGTCGTTATTTGTGGAAATGCGGGAGGGGAATATCAAAACTCTTTTTCAACTGGACTCATAAAAGAAAAAGATCAAACCTTCACTTTATTGAATTCCGAACTCTCATCATCTGAGAAAATGGAAGGAGTGATTTTGTTAGATGCAAAGATTGAAAGAAGGAATATTGGAGGGCCAGTGATTGACTATAATGGAGAGGTTGTTGGAATAGTTAATCAAATCGAGAAAGACGGTCAGCAAATTGGCTTTGTTGTTCCTGTTAACGACCTAAAGCAAACTATTAACAAAGTCTTAGAGAAAAAGACCCTAGCCACTCCGATTTTGGGAGTCTATTATCTGTCAATTAATCGAGAAATTGCTTTGTTGAATGGATTGGATCTCAATCGGGGAGCTTTAGTTTATTCTTTCTCTGGTCAGCAGGGATTGGCAGTGATCAAAGATTCACCGGCTGATAAAGCTGGAATAAAAATAGGAGATATTGTTTTGGCAGTTGATGGTCAGCCAGTTGATCTAAGCAATCCGCTATCAAAGCTAGTGGCCAAAAATTCCCCCGGGGATGAAATCGAAATAAAACTAATAAGAGACGGAGAAAATATTAATTTAAAAGTTATATTAGAATAAAAAAATGAATACAAAAATCAAAAATTTTTTCTTAGTTGGAGGGGCGGCTTTTCTTGTTCTTGTTTTGTCTGGGTGTACCCCTGGTGGAGGTGAGGGGAATATTTTGTCACGAGGGTTTTTCAAATCAACTGATGGAGGGCAATCTTTTTCTCAATCAGAAGGATCTGTTTTAGCCGGAAGAAGTATTTTGTCTTTGGAGATCAACCCAAACAACAACCAAGAAATCTTTGTGGGAACTTCAGAGGGTGGTCTTTTCAAATCTCCTGACGAAGGAAAAAACTGGCTTGCAGATATAAATAATTTTAAAGAAGTTTATGATATTGAAATTATTCCCAATACCAGTGTGATTTATATTGCTGCTAAACAAGACGGTCGAGGGAAACTATTTAAATCTGAAAGCAACGGAGAGTCTTGGGTTGATGTCTATACTGAAAAAGACGGAAGTTCTTTCCTAACATCAGTTGCTTTTCATAGGAACAACCCAGGATCAATTTATATTGCCAATTCCAAAGGAGGGCTTTTCAGAACTGATGATGGCGGTGCAAGCTGGAAAAATTTGCACTGGGCAGACAGTTTGATTAGAAAAGTAGAAATTGACAGAGTTAATCCTAATATCATCTATCTAGCCACTACTAACAACGGTTTGTTGGTTTCCAGAGATAGGGGGGAGACTTTTGAGTCAGTCATTAACCGGGGATATATCTATAATATAGTAGTTCATCCAAGTCGAGAGGGATTTATTTATGCTAGTTCCAAGGATGGACTGCAGAGAAGCTCGGATGCTGGAGTTAGCTGGGAAGTCTTGAATACTTTAGTGAGATCCGAAGAATTGGTTTCAAGGGGCCTAGCGATAAATCCAAAAAATCCTCGTGAAATTTATTATACTTCAGGAAAAGCTTTCTATAAATCCACTAACGAAGGAGAGACTTGGAAACCGGTTCCATTCAATGCTAGTGCTTCAATAGAAACCATCGAGGTCCATCCGGACAATAATCAAGTTATTTTCCTGGGAACAAAAAACCGAAAAACTGGTTTTAAAATTGTTCCTGGAGTTAATAAGTAAGCAATAAAATCAAAAAAATGATTAAAGACACAAAAGAACTGGGGGATAAGTTTGAAAATCTTGTTGAACAATACCAAGCAGAACTAAAAAAGATGAAAGCTGGAAGAGCCAGTGCCGAGTTGGTTGAAGGGGTCCAAGTGGACAATTTCGGCGCTAAAACTCCATTGATCCATATGGCAACAATCAACATTTTGGACGCAAAGACAATAGAGATTTCTCCTTGGAACAAAGATCAAATCAAGGAAATTCAAAAAGCTGTAAGTCAGTCTGACCTGGGTTTGAATCCAAGTGAAGATGGCGAAGCCATTCGAATCATTATTCCTCCAATGACTGAGGAGCGGAGAGCAGAAATGGTCAAGCAAGTGAAAAAGAAAACAGAAGAAACTCGTATTAAAATGAGACAGTTTCGAGAAGAGTTTTGGAAAATGATTCAAGATCAAGAAAAACAAGGTGAGATTTCCGAGGATGATAAATTCAAAAATAAGGATGATTTGCAGGGATTGATGGATGAATACAATAAAAAAATTGATGACATTGAATTTAGGAAAGAAGAAGACTTGATGCAGGTTTAATAACAGATTTAAGATTTAAGAATTAAGAGGTTCGCTTTGCGAGCTGTAATTTGCGGAGCAAATTCTTAAATCGTAATTCTTAAATCGTAATTCTTTTAAGTCATGACAACATTTATTGCGTTTGTATTAGTTTTGGGATTATTGGTCCTGGTTCATGAACTAGGCCATTTTTTGGTAGCCAAAAGAAACGGAGTTCCTTCTGAAGAATTTGGTTTTGGATTTCCTCCAAGAATCGTGGGAACCTATAAAGACAAAAAGGGTAAAAGAAGGTGGGTCTTTGGTAACCAACGCATTCAAGAAGAAATCAAAGATCGGGACGAGACAATCTATTCATTGAACCTAATCCCGTTAGGAGGGTTTGTGAAGATCAGGGGGGAGGACGAAGAAGAAAATTCAAATGATAAAAAAAGCTTTGTAAATCAGAAGCCTTGGGTTCGTTTTAAAATTCTTTTTGCAGGAGTGGCAATGAACTTTATTTTGGCGATTTTACTTTTTTCTTTTGCTTTTCAACTGGGATTGCCAGAATCAGTTGGGGATGATGAGTCTTTCAAAGATGCCAAAGTCCAGATAGCTTTAGTGGCCAAGGACTCCCCAGCCGATCTAGCTGGCTTTGAAATGGGTGACGAGGTGCTTGCAATCAACTCAGTTGAGATAGACAAGATTGGCCAATTTCAAGAAGCAATTTCTCAAAACAAAGGTCAAGAAATTTCAGTTGAAATTTTCAGAGAGACTGAGGATCAAAAGATAACTCTCGCCACTTCTGTTCGAGAAGAAGCTCCTTCTGGACAAGGACTTCTTGGGGTCGAGTTGGTGAGAACAGCTTTTACTAAATATGGATTTTTTGAGTCAATTTGGCTGGCAATTCAAGCCACATTTTCTTTGATTCTAGCCATCCTATTATTCCTGGGGGATTTGATTGCCAAGCTTTTCACTTCTGAAACGGTTTCAGCCCAAGTGACTGGTCCAGTTGGGATTGCAGTAATGACTGGGCAAATGGCAAAATTGGGATTGGCCTACATTTTGCAATTTACTGCCTTGCTTTCAGTCAATTTGGGAGTGATCAATCTTTTGCCGTTTCCGGCTTTGGACGGTGGACGAATTTTCTTTCTCTTAATTGAAAAAATCAAGGGGAAGCCTTTGAATCGAAAAATCGAAGGAATGGCGAATGCGGTTGGATTCTTTTTGCTTATTGGATTAATGATCTTCATTACCTTTAAAGATATTGCTAACTTTTTTTAAAGATTTAAGATTTAGGAAATAAGAATTATGATTGCCCTTCGGGCAAAAAATCGTAGGGCGAATCTTCTTAATTCTTAAATCGTAATTCGTAAATCTTAATTATGACCGAAAAATTTATTTGTTTCGACATCGGAGGAACCAAAATTTTCAAAGCTGTTGTTGAAATCAACTTTGCAAAAAGGAGCTTCGAGTTTCTCGATTCTGAAAAAATCAAAAATCCTCGCAATGCTGAAAAGATAGAAAAGCTTTTGTCAGAATACTCCAAAAAGTCAAAAGAAAAATTTGATACCAATAAAGTGGCGATTTCTAGCGCTAAAATTGCGGATTATGATAACCTGGGCATTCTTCAAGCAAAGGATGTTTATGGCGAGGAAGAGTTTGGCTTCAAGTTTCTTAAAGAAGCAGGATTTCAAGTGGTCATAGAAAATGACGGAGAAGCCTTTGTTTTGGGAGAATGCTATTTTGATAACAATGAAGATGTTGAAGGACTTTTGACTTTGACTTTGGGGTCTGGGATTGGCGGTGGTTTCATGAATAAAGAAAATCAGGTTTTGCGAGGGAGAAACAATTCAGCCACTGAATTTAGTCATATGAAAATGTTTATTCGGGGGAGATGGGAGCGTTGGGAGAATATTTCGGCCGGACGAGGAATTGAAAAAATTTATCAAGAAGAAACTGATCAAATTCGAACAGCCAAAGAGGTTTTTAATGAAGCACAAAAACATCCTGAAGCGCGAGAAGTGATTCGAAAAACACAAGAATATTTAGGCCAAGGAATAGCTAATTTAATTGATGCTTTTAATCCAGAAAAAATTGTTTTTGGTGGAAGCATTGCTTCTCAAGAGGGATATCTGAAAGGAGCGATGGAAATAGCGGGGAAGAATATTTTTTATAAGAAAGCCTTTCCGGAATGGTCAATTTCCGAACTAAAAGAAGAAATGAACGTTCTGGGGGTTTGTGCACTTTATTACACATAAAAAGGGAGGTGGCAAAAATGAGAATCTTCGCGGATTTGGTTGTTTGGTCATTAATAATTACTATGCTAGGGGTTCTTCTTTATTTATTTTGCTACTGGATATGGAGATCAAATAAAGTTCAATGTCCTGTTTGCAAGGGGATAAAATTTAGGGAAATAAAAGGAAGGCAACCTATGTGCTTGAAGTGCGGTTGGGCGCAGGATCCAGAGGACAAACATCCTGGGGTCTATTATTTTCCTAAAAGGAAAAGGAGATAGTCATGGAAAATCAATGGCTTATGTTCATTCTTCCTGGCATCTTTGTCATCGTCTGCTTTATTGTCGTTAGGGTAACGGACAAGGAAAGGGAATCAAAAAAGAAAAAATGAAGCGGAGGTTTATTAGCAATAAATCTCCGCTTTAAGCTTTCAATAACCAAAAAACAACCCGAGAGGGTTGTTTTTTGTATACAAATTTGTGCTAGGCGTTTGAATTTTCTTCCTCGTCAAATTTTTCGTAATACATTTCAACATCGCTGATCCATTTTTCTACGCTGTAGTCTGAGTGTCCTGCGCAACTTGAACCACATTTCCAAATAACCATTTCTTGTGGAGTATCGATGTCAGCTTTAACCAATTCACTGATTCTTCTCGAAACCGTCTCAACGGCGTCTCTCGGGTTGTCAAAGCAAGTGTGTCCTCCAGAGCCCATTCTTTCTCTGATTCCTCGATAGCCCCAATAGTTGAAGCAGTCTTCACCATTGAGGACTGGAACTCTTCGCCCCAAATTGCTCTCCTTTTTGGCAATTGCTACCATGAAAGCCGCCACTCTTTTGTCCAATTGGGCAATCAGCGGAGTCATTTTCTTCATCGGAGAACCGTCAACAATCTTGTTGATTTCTTCTTCCAAGTCTTCTTGCTGAATTTTTTCAAATCGGTCCAAAGTATTTAAAACAAAAGCGTCCATCTCCTCTTCAGATTCCTGGGCTCTTTTTTCCGAGGCTTTTCCTAGGACTTTGGCTTGAGTTGCAGTGGTTTGTTTTATAGTTTCATTCTGGGCTTGAGTCAGTTCATAGGCAATTTTCTCATTGGCATCTTTCTGGATAAAGAAAGAGAAGCTCAAACTCAAAAGAAACAAAAATGAGGTTGCGACAGCAAAAGATTTGTTTCGAATAAAAGAGTTGTCCCAATCAAAATTGCTTAAACTTGCAAAATCTTTGACGACTTGAGGAGATTTTATATCAGGAGTCTTGATTTCAAACTCAACTTCAGAGGCCTCTTGTTTTTCAAAAATCAGTTTATTTTCTAGATTTGGAACAATTTCTTCAAAAAATTTCTCTGGTTGAAAGTTGTCCATCATTGTCAGTTTTTTCACTCGCAAAATAGACCAGCATCCTTTTTTGATGTGGAGTTTTTTGTAAGGGTTGATAAACTCTTTTTTAAGTCCATCAACAAAATAGTCTTTTTTGTTTTTACCAAACAAAGCCGTCTCCCCTTTGGTGGAGTTTTTTATTTTCCGAATCCATTTTTGAGCGTCTTTTTTGCTCTCAAACAGCTTTCGGTAATCAGGCTTATTATTTTCGTCTATGACACAATAATATTCCTTTTTGAGTTTCATGTTTTATTTTTCGGAATTTTTATTTTCTGATTTTCAGAGATTCCCCCTCTTCCAACCATTAAAACATCTACATATATTTTAGCTTTTTGAGGGACTCTGTCAAGGAAAGTTTTCAACAATTTTTGGGTGAAATTTTGAGGGCAAATCAAGTTTAGGACATTTTTTTATAGTTGATTCGAATCTGGTTTTTGAAATTGTCATCAACTCAAATTGACCTTCACAAACGCCTTTAAATGGGCTAAAATTAATCTATCAATAAAGTTTTCATTCAAATTTAAACAAAGGGAAGGAGGAAATCATGGTTTCTGAAAGACTAAAAACCGTTGTGGCTTTTGTCGTCGTGTCTAGGGGCCATTCTTATTGTTCTTTGCCTTGGCGGACCAGAAGTTATTTTTGGATAAAATGTTTTATACAATTTCAAAACGGCGGTACTGAAATTTCAGTTCCGTCGTTTAGCTTTTTGTTGCAATTTTTGGCTTTACATGGTATTTTAATTTACTAGCATTTTTTGAAAATTTATTTACCTAGAAGGAGGGATATCATGATTATAGTCAAAATTTTGGGAGCGCCTCCCAAAAATGAAATCGAGATTGCCTTGAAAGAAATGATTCTCAAGGCCATCAAGAATTTTGACAGTAAGAACAATCTTGGCGAGGAGCAATCATTTTTCTTTCCGCCTGGAGGGCAAAAAGGAATCATTGGAATAACAATTCAAAACGCCCGAATTGCATTTTCTGATAACAAACGAGAACTTTTCAAAGCAATAGAGAAGGGAGCAGAAAAAATTTGCCCGGGCTATGAGATTAAGGTTGGCGGGGCATTATAGAAACAACAAAACGGCGGAGTCTAAATTTTGATTCCGCCGTTATTGACTTTTTTGGCGATTTGAGCTATAATGATTAATCAGTTATTTTTATGAATTATATAAAACAGGAGGCTTGATTGCCATGAAAGTAAAAAGAGGATCTTTTTTGACAGTAAATTTTTATTGTCTGCCACATCCCAAAATCACTGACAGAATGAGCATTGAGGCGAAGGAAGCAGAGCGAGCAAGACTTGAAAAACTCTACAAGAGACTTCACAGCGACACAGTTTCAGTTGCAAGGTCTTTTGACGGTCTGGGCGTTGAAAGCGAAGCTGATATGCTTAATCTTTTTCACTCGGATCTTATGAGTCATGGACTGGGAACTGAGGTGAAAGTCGTGATTCAAAATGTTCCCTTGGGGGTCGAGGCTCGTAGAAATGATTTTCTCAGGGCAGTAATGGAGGTCATTAGTGAGGTTTTCCCTGATATTCGAAAAATCATCGGGGAGGCAATCCCGGAAAAAAATGATCGCGAAAGGTATCTTATTCTAGAAAGTCATTGAAACTATCTTTTTTAGCGCAACAAAACGGCGGCTTGATAAAAATTATCAGGACGTCGTTTTTTGTTAGAAAAAGGTAAGAGATGATTACGTAATTGTTTACGTAAATCGATGGGGGGCTTTACTCTTGATTGAGAATGAAATTTATGGTAATATCTTTTTGTTGTTTATATTTTCTAGACGGCCCCATCGTCTAGTGGTTAGGACACCAGGTTTTCATCCTGGCAACCGGGGTTCGATTCCCCGTGGGGTCACAAAAATAAAAAAGCCGGCGCCAGCAAAGTGCTGGTTTTTTATGTATCCCCAGGGAAATCTTACCCCCGGTTCCAGGCAAGAAGTTACTTATTCATGTGAATATCAACCATTCGGCTGATTCTTCCTCGTAACTGTTCCATGTACAAAAGATAATCCTCCATTTCACACAAAAGATCGAGAATGGCCTCTTTCTTGTTGAAGGAGAACTCTGGTGGACATTTTGGAATTTCTGGTCCAGGTTCAAACATAGGGTTTTTGTTAATTATTAAGGTGCTATGCGCGTAGCTGGACATAATTATATAGGAGTGAAATAATTAAAATAGGATGGGAAAATTGATTGCTTAAATAATTATTTATAAAAAGCTTGGGAATTGAGGGATCATATGGAAGAATAGCTAAATCTGACGAACTGATAACCCTCATTCACTATGTGTAATTAAATTTAATACTAAGCCTTAGTATCTATAATATGAAACCTATGAAAAATAAATCTCAAGAATGGTTTGAAATGCCAGAAATAAGACGGCGTTTTTTTAACAAAAGTTCATGGATTCCTCTTAAAGAATCCTGTGTGATTTTAGAGGAGGGGGAAAGTGGCTGTGTCGGCTATATTGAAGAATATTTTGGAGTCAATTCTATAATAGTGCCAATATCGAAAAAGAGTGAAGCAGAGAAAATCCGTTGGACAGATACTAATACAGGAGGCTCAGCATCTGGTTATGTTGAAGACGGTAAATATATTCCTGCATATATGTTTAAAAACTACAAGAGTGACATCCTTGCTGAACAATTGGTTGTTGAGGGTGAAGGTAGCTCAATAGAATGTTCAGAATGGCATATAAATACAGATTTGGTTGTTACTCTTGGTTTAAAGCGAGAAGGTGATGTGTGGTTGTCTATGTCTCGTGGTTACGAAGAAGTCATAAAACTTAAAAGAGACGAAAATGGTTGTCCCAATTCTATATTAATAAAAGCTTCTTATCTAAAAGATTATCTTTGCGCAAGGGATATGGCTCTTTATATAACTTCATACCGCTCTAGATCTCAGGTTGTAGAAAAAGCATCACATCTTAACTGGCCAGACCCATTTACAGAAAAAAAGGAGATGGATAGATGGGAGGGCCGAATTACTGAAATGCACGAGGGGGGTCATCCTTTTGGTTCTGGTTTTGCCGTAATGCACGTGTCAAGAACCGATGTAGACTTTGATGAAGATGTTCCAGAACTTGATTTTGCTGATGATAAAAGTACTTCATTCAAAAGACATGAAGGTCGGTTTAAGGGACGGAAAATATTCAGAATTCACGGGGAATTGTGGAGAAACGAATGGGTTGAACCTGCAGAAAACAGCCCCATTGTTCTTGGTCATAATGTAGCATCAACATCATCATTTATTACTGATAATTCAGGAAAGTTAGAGAGCGGTGACAGTCTGGACAACGGTGTAAGTCGATGGCTGTGGTTTGATCCATCTGTGATTAACAATATATTAAAAATTCGAGGTAGTTTCTTAGTTTGGTATACAAGGGATACTGGCAGTATTGGAATTTCACCAGGGAACGGCTTGCACTTTGGTGTTAATAAAATTGGACTAATCAATATTTACGCAAAAGATATTGGATTGCTTCCTAATTGGCAGCAAAAAATTTGGGCTGGGCATAATGTTGTTCCTGATGGTAAGGTTTCTTCTGAATTATTAATGTCGCAAATGAAAGCTAAGCCTGCCACCACTAATGCACCTGAAAGTGATATTCAGAAGGGCATTGTTTCTGTCAACCATCTTTTTCAAAAAAAATATAATGCGCAGCTCATTAAAGAACACTCCCAAGAAAAAACCCTTATTGATAATGTACATCGCTTTAGAGCCTTTGATACAGATGGTTTGCTGGCGCTAGCAAAAGATTTACACAAGCTAATTGGAGAAAGAATTAACACAATTGAGATAAAAAGAATTTTGCAGTTAAAGAAAAAAGACTCTCTGGGCTCTTTGAAGGCTTTGGAGCAATTGATGGCCAGTGAAGTCGGAGATGAAAAGGCACGTAAGTTAGTAGGACCTCTTCATGGAGTTTATGCATTGAGAATTCTTGATGCTCACCTATCTTCAAAGAAATTGTCTGAAGCATTTGAGCTGTGTGGCATTAATAATTCTGATCCCGTTATAATTCAAGGTCAGCAACTCATACAAAGTGTTATTTTGTGCCTAGTTCAGATTTGTGTGATATTAGACAAGCCCTAAGTCGTATGGCTTGTATGCAATTGATAATTCCAAATCATCATGTATAATGAAATCTATAGAATTTCAGGAAGAAGGATTAATCCCATTTGTAAGAATCAGTTGCAATCTTTCTGATTAATTCTTTCAATTTTATACGCTGTTCACTTATATTCAATTTTCCCCTGCTTCGAGGTAACCTACGACATGGGTCACAATAAAAAAAGCCGGCGCCAGCAAAGTGCTGGTTTTTTTATTTTTCCCCAAGGGAATCTTACCCCCGGTTCCAGGCAAGAAGTTACTTATTCATATGGATATCAACCATTCGGCTGATTCTTCCTCGTAACTGTTCCATGTACAAAAGATAATCCTCCATTTCACACAAGAGATCGAGAACTGCATCTTTTTTATGTTTGCGAGTAAATTCTGGAGGTAAGCAAGGAATTTCTGGTCCAGGTTCAAACATAGGATTGTTTTTAATTATTAAGGTGCTATGCGCGTAGCTGATTATCATTATATACAACTGGAATAATTAAAGTAGGATGGGAAAATTGAATATATAGAAAGGGCCAAAATTTTGATAAAAATAAAGAAAACATGTAAACTAACTATACTGAAACTTTATATTAAAAAAAAATAATGAAAGTAACACCATTGGGAATATCGGGTTTTATTCCTACTTCAAAAACAGATTCGTCAAGCTTTTTAGTTGAAAAGAACAACAGTCTTTTTTTGTTAGACGCTGGAACAGGAGTAAAAAAATTCTTAGAAAAAGATATGGCTGCTGAACTTTCTAAATCAAAAAAATTACACATATTTTTTTCGCATCTGCACCATGATCATACCTGCGGATTGACTTGGTTACTTAAATTATTCAAAGGAAAAATCTTTATATATGTGCCCAAAAGTCCCTTGGTTAAATTTGAAGGTGAAAAAATTATTCATGAGCTAACTTCTCCCAATATGTTTGGGTCAAGCTTAAAAGAATGGCCGAACTTTGGTGATCTTATTTCATATAACACTACGGAATTATTAATTGATGGGGTAGATATCAAGATTTTACCTCAAAAACATTCTGGTGGTTCCGTTGGAATAAGAATCGGAAAATTTGCATATATTACAGATACTGAACCTACCAAAAAACACATCGATTTTATTAAAGGCTGTGATTTAGTTTTAATGGATACAATGTTTGATAAAAAAGATTATGAGGCGGTTACCGCTAATAATAAAAAAGCTGAACACGGTTGGAGTATTGGTAATGGAATTATCGCATCGAAAGCTAAAATAAAACAACTTGGATTAATACATATTAATTGTTTCTACGATTCTCATCAAATCAATAATTTGCTTAGTGAAACAAGGAGTCAATTTAAAAATACAATGATTCCTCAAGAAGGAGTCTCTATTAGTGTGGAAGATTAGACTTATATACCAGAATCATTGGCAATTTTTTTGATCAATTCTCTTAATCTAGTTTGCTGTTCACTATTCTGCAATTTCCCCCTGCTTCGAGGTAACCTACGACATGGGTCACAGCTAAAAAGCCGACATATGTCGGCTTTTTAAATTTGCTGTGACCCCACGGGGAATCGAAAGACGGAGGCGCTATATTGAGAGCTGGCGAGCAATTACAAAAAGCGTGCCGAGTCCCGGCCAGGAAGCACTTAATGAATGTGAGCCTGCCTACCGGCAGGCAGGCTGAAAGCGAAGCATGAATTTACTGACTTGACGGTCGATTCCCCGTGGGTCATTGAAAAATCGAACGGCCTGAGAAACGCTTGTATATATTTAAATTGCAATTTAAATGGCTATTAAAATGGCCATTTTAATAGCCATTTATTTTTTTCCACATTAAGATGCGGTATACTAACTATATGTCATTCCCGCGAAGGCGGGAATCCAGAAAACAACAAATAAACTTATTATAGTGATATACAAAACCCGAGCTATTATCATGTCATCCACCGAAGTCAAAGAATTTGACCGGTTTTATAATATCATCTCATCCAGTCGAGGCAAAAAAACAATCGTGGCCAAAGGAGTCCGCAAACCAACTGCCAAATTGGCAGGAGGCCTCGAGCCAATCACCTATTCAGAAATTTTCTTGGCTGAGGGGAGGGCATTCGATCGGGTGACTGGAGTGATCATTCACAATCAATTCAATGGAATAAAAAAGGATCTGAACAAAATCAAGGAGATCAAGAAATTTTTCAAACTCCTCAATTGGCTTTTGATGGAGAAGTCTTTAGAAAAAAAAGAGAATAGAGATTTTTTTGAAAGCCTGATCTTCTATATGGAACTTCTAGAAAAAAAAGACCTGAGTGACCCAAAACTTCAAGTGGTGAAGTTTGCAATAATTTGGAAAATCATCAACTTGCTTGGTTTTCAACCCCAAATTTTTTGTTGTGCCAACTGTTCAGAGAAACTCAAAAAACAAAGCTTCTATCAAATGATTTTGCCTTCCGGTGTGGTTTGTGAGAACTGTTTGGGGAAAATCAAAATCGTTTCTCAGAAACAAAAAGTCAGCCAAGAAATCATCAAAATTCTGCGAGTCTTCAATCAAAAAAAAATAGAGACTTGTTTCAAGCTTCGACTCTCTGACAAACAGTGCAGGGAAGTCAAAATTCTCACCATCGTGGCCTTGAGCCACATTCTCGGCAGAAGGGTGGATCTATAGATTTTTTAATGTCATTACATATGTACTTACATATGTAAGTACATGAAAAAAGGAAAACCCATCAGCGAGCAGATTTGTAAAATAAAAACTTTGCTTTATTAACAAAATGTGCTATAGTTAATAAAATTTATAAAATAAAAATTAAAATAAAAATATGTTTTTTTGGGAGAGTCCGAGTTTTGATCTACAGGTTTCTATTTGGTTGCTTGTTTTGTCTTTTGCTATTTCTCTGATTTTCTATTTTTTAAGGCGAAATTTTATTTTTTCGATTTTACTTTTTTCAGTTTTAGGTAATTTATCTTTTCTTTTCAATATAGGATCCAGAATGTTTGTGACTTATAATATGATTTGGTTTTCATATTTTTCTCTGTTTATCTGGCCAATAATAAACTTACTATTAATAATTTATTATGCTTATAAAAAAAATCAAAAAAAGTAAAAACAGATTAGCCGAATCTGTTTTTTTATTATCAATTTTATTTTTGCTTTTCTTCATTCCTAAATGTTTTTCTGATGAACCAGAATTGATTGAACTAGAAACTCAAAATTGGAATGGGCAAGTTGTTCTAGACGGTCAATACGTTGTTCCTGCTCAAAATTATCTAACAATTGAAAGGGGAACAGAGGTTATTTTTGAAGAAAATTCCTCGATTTCTGTTGAAGGAGGAATGATTAACGCCATTGGAACGGAAAAGGAGCCAATTATTTTTCGCAGTTTCAACAATGAGCCAGGAAAATATTTTATAAGTGTTGATGAAACTGGAGGGATTTATTTCAAAAATGTTGATATCTCAGGGGGAGGGGTGCCGCCAGTTAGTGACCCAGGAGGAGGAATATTAACTTTTTTGGTGAAAAAAGTTTTGGCAGACACTCCTCCGAAAGGAGCCTTAATGAGCTTTAGTGCATCTATTTTCTATGTCGACAATTGTTCTATCCATGACAACGTGGTCGGAATTTTGGCTAGCTCTGTCGATGAGAGTGACTATTTCAAGGTCAATCGATCAAAATTCTATAATAATGAAATTTATTCTGTCTTAGGGGGAGATTCCTCGGTTCTCCCGGACTTTAGATATAATTGGTGGGAAAGTGAAAACCATCAAGGGATAATCGATCGCAGTTTTGCAAAAATCGAACAGGACTTTAGAGATCCATTGATTATTATTCCAGGAATAATGGGCTCGACCGAAAAAAACGGGGAATGGAAGCTTGATTTGATTCTTCGAACCTATGATGACTTAGTTGAATCTTTGATCGAAGACGGTTATGAAGAGCATAAGGACTTATTTCTCTTTCCTTATCAATGGAGAGACAGCAATGTTGGCAATGCTTTATTGCTAAAAGAGAAAGTAGAAACCATAAAGACAATAACTGCTAGTAATAAGGTTGACATTGTGGCTCATTCGATGGGCGGTCTTTTGGCTAGAGAATATTTGGAATCTGATTATTATCAAGATGACATTGATCAATTAATTACTCTGGGGACTCCTCATCGGGGTTCGCCAGAAAGTTATCCTAGATATGAAGCGGGTGTTTTTTCAATAAATTCAATTGATCCAATAGGTCATATCGGAGAGCTAATCTTCACCCACGAAGCTCACAAAAAAGGTTTCGATGATCTATACGACTATATTCACAATCGACCAATTTCTTCATTACAAGAGCTTTTGCCAGATTATAATTATCTTTGGGACAAGGAAGCAGGGATTTACAAAGAGTATCCCAACGACTATCCAAGAAATGAATTTATAGAAAATCTCAACGACTCTCAAAGAGTTAGTCGATTAGCTGGAATTGAATTTAATAACATTGTTGGTTCAAGAGGGGCTGATTCGACCATCACTGGCTATCGAGTAAAAGAAAGTGATAATGAATATTGGGAGCATGGCTACCCGGATGATTTTGATTCGATTCTGGGAGATCGAGGAATTGTTTATGGTGGGGGAGACGAGACAGTCCCATCGGAATCTGCCGGATTTCCAAATCAATATGCAACTTATTCGATTGAGATTGATTCAAAACACACTGACTTGCCGACTGATTCCCAGCAAGATGTCATAGAATTATTAACTGGAGAAAGGCCTGGCAACAAAATAGATGATACCTTGATTGAAAATCTGTTGTTTGTGTCTGTTTTTTCGCCGGTTGATATTCAAATAGTTTTGTCAGATGGCAAAAAAATCGGAACTGACTTTGAGACAGGCGAAGAGGTAAATGAAGTTGAAGGAGCTTATTATTCAGGGAGCCAGACTGATACAGAATTCATAACTATTCCTAATCACCAAGAGGATCAGTATGAAATAATTTCCAAAGGAACTGGCGATGGCGATTTCAGAATTGAAGTTACTTTTATTAAAAATATTCAAGAAGGAGAGATTGAAAGCAACACGGGAGAAATCCAAGGAATTGCAGCAGAGGATCAAATTGAAAATTTTGAGGTCGTAGTTAGCGAAGACAGCGTGGTCATTGTAGAAAAACAAGAAGAGCCAGCAGATGACGACGATGATCAAGGCGGGGATGGCGATGGTGGTGGAGATCAAGGCGGGGATGATGATGGTGATGATCAAGGTGATGGAGATGACGGTGACGGTGACCAGGGTGATGGAGACGGAAGCGATAATGACGATAATGATAACGATGGAGACAATGATGGTGACGACAACGGAGATGAGGGTGATGATGAAGATGACAACGATGATAAAAAGAAAAAGAAATGGCAGAAGAAATTTGTCTGGGTGAATAATTTCAAGAAGAAAGTTCGACGTTTTCGAGAAAAGCGAATTGAGAGAAGAGAAAAGATCAAAAACTGGGCGCAAAAGAAACGACAAAAAATCCGATCCTGGTTTAGTCGCCGTTAATACTAGTTTTTAAAATAATAATATAAGAATAATTTTTCTTTTATTCACTAGAGAATGAAAGAATTTAAAACTTTTGATTATGTTTTAAGGTGAAATTGAGAGAAATTAAAAAAGGGTTAGCGCTTGGTTTAGCGTTAACCCTTTTTGCTATCTAAACCCTTTCTTTATTTATTTTTGTAGATCCAAATATCCTCACCAGGAATTTTCTCAAATGTTCCAGTTGCTTTTGAGGAATTGGCAGAAAATCGATTCACTAAATCCTGCCCGTTCTTTGGCGCAGACGAAGTGTAGATCTTGGCATAGGTGAAAATTTGACTACCTTCTCGTTTGACAAGCTTCCAAGACCTGACTTTCCCGCTCTTCTTTTTAATTTGCACTGCCCAAGTTCCATCTGGAATATTCCATTCATAGTTGGC